>Ga0156398_1011_pt1 | contig 18248 bp, 17 predicted proteins | sample RifOxyA3_FD_108042 | JGI IMG/M metagenome (GOLD analysis project Ga0156398, IMG submission 108042) | Candidatus Melainabacteria bacterium RIFOXYA12_FULL_32_12 | reverse complement strand
CCTTTTTCTCTTTGATATGTCTATATTTTAACATATTTTAGTTATGCGGTAATCTTTTATAAGGCTTTATGCCTTTCTAATAAAGGCATCTACATGAACAAAAAGAAAAAGATCGAGCAAAGCTCGATCAAATAGCTGGATCGTGTCTGGGTAAGAGTCGAATATATGCGTGTGTAGTATTATAAAACCAAGTTTGCGATAAAATATAAATTCCCCAACAGGGTAGTATGCTGGTATAATAAACATATGCAATAGTAATATGAATTTTTCCACTCCCTCTAAATGCCTTATTTGTAAAGTAAAAAGGCACTATTAGTAACTCAAATACAACTTATTCAATTGAATTATCTCTAAGGCATTCTCTTAATACTGATTTTAAGGCGATTTATTGCAAATTTATTTGAAATTATAAAATGAAGAATTATGAAGTTATTCGGCAAAAAAACTAGTTCAATTATATTTCTAATACCTATACTTATTACTATAGGCATGGTAATTCTGTTTCATAATCAGGCTTCCATTTATTTTAAACAAGTTGTAGCCTTTTATTATGTTTTTAAGGGAGATCAAGACTACCAAAAAAGGCAATATCAAAATGCAATCAATAACTATAATTACGCTCTTCAACTATATCCCGAACATTCCAAGGCGCAATATAATTTAGGTAATATTTATACTACATTTGAGGATTTTTACAGTGCAATTGGTTGCTACGAAAAAACTTTAAATATTCAACCTAACTATATTAATGCCAGGATTAATCTTGGAATTTTATTATCTGAACAGATACACGATATTGATAGAGCTATAAACGAGTATATTAATGCGGTTAACTCAAATCCTGGCAAAATAAAAATTCCATTCTTATACGATAATTCAAAATATCTAAAAGTTAGCAAAGCTATTGCTTATTATAATCTTGGTCTTGCTTATAGAGCTAAGTCACTGTTGTACGGTTATGACAGCATTAGTTCCAGAGGCTTTTTGATGAATGCTGCTGACAATTACAAAAAATCCTTGGAAATTGAACCTAATAATTATGATGCGAGATATAATCTAGCTCTAACACTGCATATCCTGGGCAATTATAGTGAAGCACTTCAGGAATACTGTAAAGCCATAAAAATTGCACCTTTAAATTATGATGTACATTACAACCTTGCATTATTGTTAAAGCAAATGGGCAGATATCAAGATTCATTACAAGAACTTGAACAAGCTAGTCTGATTTTAAGTGCAAAAGGAGAAAGCGACAAAACCCAATATGTCTACCAAATTTTAGGTGATGTAAGATTAAAAGCCAATATAAAGAGAGAGAAAAAGAATAGAGATAAAGACAAAACAGACAATCAGGAAGTGCCTTTTGACGAAATAATAAAGTCATGTGACATTTGTAAAAAATAAAGACAAACATTAATCAAAATTTATCATCCAATTAAATGCTAAACTATAGTAAAATATATTGATATATTAGCAAGCTATACACTTAAAAAATGTTAGAGTTTAAACTCTGATTATTTTATGGATTTCTAGTAGGAGTATTCCCTTGAAAGTAGTTGGATACGTAAACTCTTATAAAACTCATAAAGATGATAGATTTCTCGAAATAAAAAGCCAGAAAGAAAAAATATCTGAGTTTTGCCAAAAACATAATCTCGAACTGGTTAAAATATATGAGGAAACCATTAATAATGCTGATTTCCCACCTGTATTAACCAGATTGATAAATGATGCTGCAAATAAAAATTTTGAGCATATTGTAGTTTTAAAGATTGATATACTAGCCAAAGACAATCTGACCAAAACCTGGGTGACATCAGAGTTAAACAGACATAATATTAGAATTTATTCTATTGCTGAATTCAATGCCTCAAAACCTAGCACTGCTTCGATTAGCGAATCAAAGCTAGTAAAATATAAAGTCAAAGATATTCCTTCATTACCTGAAGTTGTCACAAAAGTTATGGAATTGGTACAAAATCCAAATTCTTCAGCTGCACAATTAAGCAAGGTGATATCTCACGACACAGGTTTAACATCAAGAGTATTGAAGCTTGTAAACTCTGCCTACTATGGTTTTCCAAAACAAATTAGTTCTATCCAGCATGCAATAATGATCCTGGGTTTTACCACAATAAGGGGACTTGTCTTATCTTCAACCATTTTCAAGATATTTGCCCCTAAAAATGATCGGGTTAAAGTTTTAGACTATAAAAGATTATGGAAACATTCATTAATTACTGCAATAGCAGCAAAAAGAATTAATAAGTTCCTACGTTTACAGGAAGATGACGATATATTCAGCTCTGCAATCCTGCACGATATTGGAAAAATAATACTTGACCAGTATGATCATGAAAACTATATCAGTGCTCTTCAGGAAGCCCCTCATCCTATGGATAACAGAATGATGTTTGCAGAAAAGAGATATTGTGGAATTAACCACCAGGATCTGGGATATCTTGTTGCAGAAGAATGGAATTTGCCACCAGGACTGATTAATGTTATACATTATCATCATTATCCACTCGAAGCTCTAGAACACACCCGGCTAACAAGCATCGTATATGTTGGAAATATTATTGCTCATATAGCACTGGACTTTGATAATTTTGATATCGGATTATTTGATGAAAGAGTTTTGGAATATTTAAGCCTGGATGAAGATAATCTTTGTCAAATAAATTCAGAAGTAATGCTTGAAATAGAAAATATAGAAGACTTGGAATCATTCCTCAGATAAATGCAGGCCATAATATGAAGTTAATTATCAAAAAATCACCTTGATATTTCTTCACTTAATTAAAAATTTTAAAAGTGTTTCTACTATAATAAATTTAAATACTAAACTGGAGTATAAAATTGATCACGATACAAGAAGTTGAACACGTAGCTAAATTAGCCAGATTAGCTTTAAGTGAAGAAGAAAAGGTTAAATTTGCTGAGCAATTAGGCAATATTTTAGACTATTTTAATCAACTGAAAGAAGTAAACACTGAAAACGTTGAGCCTATGACTCAAGCAATCCCCAAAGTGAATATTATGAGAGAAGATAAGGTATGGGAGCCTTGTAATCGTGAGGAAATTCTTACAAATGCACCTCAAGAAGAGGATGGCTATTTTAAGGTTCCAAGAATAATTGAAGAGTAAATCTTAGCAAATATAGCGAAGTAATAAGATCAGCAAGTAAAGGATTGTAAGATGACTACTAAATATATTTTTGTAACGGGTGGAGTTGTTAGTTCACTAGGTAAAGGGATAGTTGCAGCATCATTAGGTAACCTCTTAAGAGCAAGAGGATATTCAGTTACAATACAGAAATTTGACCCTTATATAAATGTTGATCCGGGAACTATGAGCCCTTTTCAACATGGAGAAGTTTTTGTCACTGATGATGGCGCAGAAACAGACTTGGACTTAGGACACTATGAGAGATTTACAAATACAAATCTTGAAAAAATTAATAATGTAACTGCTGGAAGCATTTATTTAAGTGTTATTACCAAAGAAAGAAAAGGTGATTATCTGGGAGCTACAGTTCAAACAATCCCACATATTACAAACGAAATTAAAAGCAGATTAAAAGAAGCTGCAAAACATAAACCTGACTTCCTAATTGCTGAAATAGGGGGTACTGTAGGTGACATCGAAGGCCTCCCATTCTTAGAAGCTATCAGACAATTTAAAACTGAAGCAGGACACGGAAATACTGTGTTCATTCACGTTACTCTGGTTCCATACTTAAATGTTTCCGGTGAATTAAAAACAAAACCATCGCAGCATAGTGTAATTACACTTAGAAGTATTGGTATACAACCTGATATTTTAGTATGCAGGACACAAAGACCAATACCAAAATCTGAAAGAAAGAAATTAGCTTTATTTACAAGCGTTCCTGTAGAAGCTGTGATTGAATGTAAAGATTTAAAATCGATTTATGAGGTTCCTATAGCTCTTGCAGAAGAAGGTTTGGACAAAGAAGTTCTAAAAATATTACATATTGAAAACACTGAACCAGAGCTAGAACCCTGGAAAGAACTTTTAACAAAAATTAAAAACCCAACACATACTGTTAAAATCGCAATTGCCGGAAAATACACTAAACTTTCTGATGCTTATATATCTGTAGTAGAAGCATTGAAGCATGCTGGAGCTGCTGTTGGCGCAAGTATCGAGCTTAAATGGATATCATCTGAAGATTGTGTAGACTATAAAAAGGCAAAAGAAGCTCTGTGCGATGTTGATGGAATTGTTGTTCCAGGTGGTTTTGGTATACGGGGCATCGAAGGTAAAGTTAATGTTATCAGGGTTGCAAGAGAGTCTAATATTCCATTTTTAGGATTATGTCTTGGCATGCAATGCGCGGTAATTGAATTTGCAAGAAATGTAGCAGGACTTAAGGAAGCCAATAGTTCTGAATTTACCCCGGAAACCTCACAACCAGTTATCGATTTAATGCCGGATCAGGAAGGATTTACTGATTACGGTGGAACCATGAGATTGGGTTCATATGAGTGTCATCTGTTAGAAAATTCTAAAACTATAAATGCTTATGGACAAGATATAATTTATGAGCGCCATAGACACAGATATGAAGTAAACAACGAGTTTAGGGACATATTATCTAATGCAGGCTTGGTATTTTCTGGCCTTTCTCCAGATAAAAGACTTGTTGAAATCATTGAATTACCAAGCCATAAATGGTTTGTAGCAAGTCAATTCCATCCTGAATTTAAGTCTCGTCCACAAAGTCCACATCCTTTATTTTTAGGATTATTAAAAGCTGTTATTGAAGATGTAAAAAATGATTCTAAATTAACAGCAGCAACATTAAAAAACAATTAATAAGATAATTAATTATGCAAAATATAGATCCAAATCATCTCCTTAAATTAGCCTCTAAAGCTGCAGAAAATGCTCACGCTCCATACTCAAAATTCAATGTTGGGGCTTGTGCATTGTTTGAAGATGGAAGTATTTATAAAGGCTGTAATGTTGAAAATGCAAGTTATGGCTTAACTCTTTGCGCCGAAAGAAATGCAATTTCAACCGCAATAACTGAAGGTAAAAAAGCAGGGCTTGTTGCTATCGCAATATATAGTCCAAATTCTAAATTATGCTATCCATGTGGAGCCTGTAGACAGTGGATCGCTGAGTTTTCAAAAGACGCACTTATCATAGTTGAAGACTCCGATGGAACACACCTAACCTATACTATTTCTGAGCTTTTACCAAAATCTTTTACGCTTTAAATCACTTTATGGATGATCAGATACCTTGGGATTAGTAAAGTAAACTTGAGTAGCACCTGAAGTAGTTATTGGCGTATGACCTGCACTATGCCATCCAACATACTCAGAACCATCCGGTATACCATCACCATCAGTATCCGAATTATCTTTATCTGTGCCAATAGTATCTTCTAAAATATCAATAAGTCCATCATTATCATCATCCTGACTAATATCTCTATATTTTATTAACCTGGAATGATGTAAAACAGCAAATGCATCAACATCAGTTCCGGGATAATCAGAACTGGCTGCTACAGGAGTTGCCAAATCATCTGGATTAAATCCGTCTTCTACACAGTCATCTACTATTTTGACCTGTGTAGCATTTTTGACAGCACCCCCATCATAAATTAAATTTCCATCTGGATCATAGCATCTCTTGCCTATATCAAAGTATCCACTACCATAGAATTTTGCCTGTTTTATTATCCATGTGTTGTTTCCATAAATTACATCAACTAAATAAGAACCGACTTTATCTGTTGGTGCAGCCCCAGAAGCTGGTATGCCAGTACAACTAACATTAACCCACCTTATATCTGCTAAATTTGGAGTATTAAACTGGTCAAGTACTCCTATATAAACAAAATAACCATCAAGGAATCCCGTTTCCTTTACGTACAACTCAGCTCCTTCCTGATCTACGATAGGAACTGGTAGCCGAAAACTGGTATAACCACATTGGTTCATTCTAAGACCATTTCCATCAGGATATCCATGTAAGCTAGATTTATTACCCCAGGATATATTAACCACACTTCCCACACTAGGGACTCTTGGAAGAAAAGGACTTAAATAAAAAGGATCTGACATAGCTGCGGCCTGTGCAAGCACATTAACACTTTTTAAGCCTAAAACACTCATAAAATAAAGATTAGCTTCTGCACTAACTGTAATGCCTACCGCCTTAGAAGATATAACAGGAGTAATATTGGTTATTGAAGCAGAACTAATAAGGGGATTATTCGCTTTTATCTTATTAAATATATCTGTAACTGTATTTATATTTGATGTATTTATACTTATTATACCAGTAGTACTACTCTCCTTAGTCTCAAGGTTAGTAGTAGCAGCCAGGACAGAAGTTTCAGCAGCTTTTTGAAGCTCTTGCTGAGTAATCATAACCATTCCTAAATCAATAACCAGGCCCGCAAAAGCAAATATGGTCATTATGCCTAATACGAATATTACAAGTGCAGAGCCTGAAAACTTTTTATAGTTTTTCCTCATTATATATTTATTATCCTCACTGACTTGTCACAAATTTAGCATCAGGATCTAAAATAGACGTAGATTCATTAAATACATACATATCCTGTGTCTTTAAATATGCCCAATATGTATTTGGAACCAATAAACTAGAATTAACAGCCTGTGCACTATGTAATACGATTTCATTAGGAATGATATCACCTGTTAAAATACGTGGCAAAGTAAAAGCAGGAAAATACCGATATGTAACATTAATAATCGATACCTGACTTGCAAGATCCTTAACTATATTTACTTCTAGTGTTCCATCATACATCATATTATGGGCTTTAAAATAATTCTGTAGGTTCCATGTTAGCTCATTTTCAATTCTTGTAACCTTTGATGTTGCGTCGCCAGGCATATATGCAATCTCACTAAGTTTGGGGATACACATTTTCACTGCCTCAGCAAGAGTATTTCTAGCAACAATAGCATAGCCATACTCAATAAGAATGAGAAGGATTATCACAATAATCGGCAGAATCAAGGCAAACTCTACCAAATGCTGCCCTCGAGTATATCCTGAACTCTTCCTCATACGACTCCTAATCAAGTATATTTTTACTTTATTTCTCTATTATTCCCGTTTTTTCAAAAAAAAAGAACATAGCAAGAAAAAAATTTACTTTTTGTTAACTTCTTAAATTAAATACAATTTTTAGTTAACATTTCTTAATGCATTGAGAAATTTAAATTTATCTAATAGAGGATAGTTAATATTTATAAATAAGTCTATATTTTATATATTACAATACTTTCAGGGATAATGTGAGGTTATTATGAAGTTAATAAGAGTAAAAAGACCAGGATATCTACAAGATATTCAAGAAGAAATGAATCGTATGATCGAAGATACTTTCGAAAGATTTGGCTTAACAGAAAATGCTCCTGAAAAAGGAGAAATTACCTGGCAACCAGCTGTAGAGTTAAATGAGCAGGACGGTAATTATCAGGTTAAAGCTGAACTTCCAGGAATCAGCAAAGATGATATTGATGTAGAAGTCGGAGAAGATACAGTTACAATTAAAGCCGAAACTAAAAAAGAAGAGGAAGAAAAAAAAGAAAACACCTATAGAAGCGAACTTAGATACGGTAAATTCATCAGAACCTTAGAATTACCTTCTAATATTGATAATACAAAAGTATCCGCAGAATTTAAAGACGGTATATTAACAGTAACACTGCCAAAAACGGAAGAGGAAAAACAAAAAACCAAAAAAGTAAAAATCGGATAATAAATTTTAAATATTTTGAGAGTATGGGAATGTTTTCTCGGCAAATAAGATTGCTTCGAGAACATTCCCATATGAATTACTTAATTTTTTCTTTTAAGGTGCTCTGACATTTACCATTGGATCTACTAGCTCTTTTCTGCAATACTTGATTAAAGGAGCTGAGTTTGATGACTACAATAATAAAAAAAGTTAAATTCAAAATATTAGAATACTTTGAATTAATTAAGTTCGAGCATACCATATTTGCTCTACCTTTTGCCCTATCAGGAATGCTGCTTGCTAAGCCTGATAGTTGGCCTCAAATTAATACTTTTTTATGGGTTATAGTTGCTATGATTGGTGGCAGAACTGCTGCTATGGCATTAAACAGGGTAATTGACGCTGATATTGATAAAAAAAACCCAAGAACAGCAAATAGAGCAATTCCTACTGGAAAAATCAAAAAAATGTCTGCCTTATTTCTTGCAATTTTTTCTTTTGGACTTTTAATATTTGCTACCTGGCAGTTACCTTTAGTATGCAAACAATTATTACCTGTAGCTATAGCAATTTTGATAGTTTATTCATACACTAAAAGATTCACTAATCTCTCACACTTAGTACTAGGATCAGCTTTAGGAGCTGCAGCAGCTGGAGGATGGATAGCTGTAAGCAGCGAAATTACTTTACCAGTTATTTTATGGGGATTAGCAATTGTTTTCTGGGTTGGTGGATTTGATATCATTTACGCTATACAGGATATAGAATTCGATAAAACAAACAATCTCTTCAGTATTCCAGCCTGGCTTGGAATAAAAAACAGTTTGTTAATAGCAAAAATCTTTCATAGCACTACTGTATTATTATTAATAATATTAGGCAGTATCTATCCTGTTGGTTTATTTTACTGGATTGGCTTAATTTTAACAGGTGTTTTATTAATATATGAAAATTCCCTATTAAAAGAAGATGATCTTTCTAAGATTAATGCAGCTTTCTTTAATGTTAATGGTTATGTTAGTATAAGTTTTTTCATCTTTATCTTTCTTGACAAAATCTTTTAAAAAACTATCCTATTAATGAAATGAGTAAAACAATAAAAATATTTAAAAATACATTAACCTATAAACTTTTATCCAGTTTGGCTAAAGATAGTATTGACTGGCTTGAAACCTTGGGTCTAATAGGAATAAATCTTATAAGCGCATTAAGATGCATTGCTACTGGATGTATCAATCTAAAAAACACAATAAATCAATCAGCAATATTCGGATTTGATTCTTTACTTATGACTTTATCAATGGTTGGGATATCGGGAATGATCATTGCTCTTCAGATTGCCTATGAAATGGTCAAACAGGGAGCTGGGGATTATGTCGGAATGCTGGTTACAGTATCCATTATTAGGGAAATTGGCCCTATAATGGGAAGTTTTGCGGTAATATCGATGGTGGGTTCATCAATGGCAGCTGAAATTGGAACCATGAAAGTTACCGAACAAATTGACGCCATGAGGGTTCTTGGAGTTGATCCTATATATTTTCTTATTGTTCCCAGAATTCTGGCTGGCTTTTTTATAATGCCATTTGTGATTATCCTCGCTAATACGGTAGGAATTATAGGTGGCATGATTACCACCAACATCGTATCTGAATTGAGCGTGCTAAATTATATCGATTCAGTCTGGAGAGGACTAAGTGGAAAAGATATATTTGTTAGTCTCTTAAAAGCCTGTATATTTGGTGGTATGATTGCATTAATAAGTTCATCTCTGGGCTATAAAACTCAAGGTGGCGCAAAGGATGTAGGCAGGTCCACTACAAAAGCAGTAGTATGGTCATTTGTAGCTGTTGTAGTTGTAGATTACATAATCTCGTTATTATTTTTTGAATAAAAGGCATAATGATGTTAATTCAACTTAAAAACATATATAAAAGCTTTGATGATAAAATTGTCTTGAAAGATGTCAGTTTTGACGTTAATGCTGGTGAAACTCTAGCAATAGTAGGATTTAGCGGGTCAGGCAAAAGTACAATCCTTAAAATCATAAGTGGACTTACTTTACCAGACTCGGGAAATATCAAACTGGGTGACAATAATATCGGCATGGTATTTCAGTATTCAGCTTTATTTGACTCTTTAAACATTTACGAAAACGTTGCCTTTGCACTTAAAGAAAGAAAAGAGTTTAAAAAGCTTTATACTGAAGATCAAATTAAAGAAGTGGTTAAAGAAAAGCTTAGACTAGTAGGCCTTTCGGACATTGAAGATAAGGTCCCAAGTGAATTATCGGGCGGCATGCAAAAGCGTGTTAGCTTTGCAAGGGCAATAGTTACTAATCCCAAAATTATTCTATATGATGAACCAACAGCAGGACTCGACCCTGTTTCTTCTACCGTCATCGAGGATTATATTGCACAACTTAAGAGCGAACTCGATGCTGCATCAATAGTTGTAACTCATCAAATGTCAACTATAAAGAGGACTGCGGATAGGATAATTATGTTATATGATGGAGGGATAGTCTGGCAAGGTACACCAGATGAAATGGCACAATCAACAGATTCATATGCACATCAATTCGTTAATGCAAACAGAGAAGGTCCTATGCGCACAGCAGCAGGATAAATACAGACTAATTATAAACAATTACAAATATGTTTAAATCATTGATATACTGTCATTAAATAATGGAGACAAAAATATAGTTATGAAAATCTCACCTGCAACAAAAGTCGGGATTTTAACATTAATATCTCTAGTCATATTAACTTTAGGAATAATGTGGTTAAAAGGTAGAGCTATTTCTGCAGGAGAACGTACAGAAGTTAGATTTCATGACGTAGATGGAATGAGACCCGGTTCAGCCGTGCAAATGATGGGTATTAGAATCGGACAGGTAGAAGAAGTGCTTCCTGTTATCACGGATGATGAAAGTTATGTCACTGTTAAATTCGTTATAACAGAAGATGACATAACTATCCCTCAAGCATCGACTATCTCCATTCAACAATCAGGAATTATTGGAGAAAAGTTCCTGGAAATAACCCCTCCTCAAGTTCAAACAGCTCTATTGCCTATCAATCACCACATAAAAACTATTATCAATGAGAAAACACCTGTAGAATTACTGGTTGGAAATGAATATATCCCTGTAGGTGAAATTAAAAATGCTGAAATTGTTAATATAAAAACCTTAACACCTATTCAGCAAGAAAATATTGTAACAACATACGCTTATAAAATTGGATACATAGTTACAAAACCAGGTGTAATAATTCCAGAAGATTCAATTGCTAGTTTAAAAACCTTATCAGCAAGTAATCCGAATAATAAATACGTACTCAGGCTAACACCACCAAAAGATATTATTGCTCAAATTTCAGCTAACGGTAAATACACAATCGTTGAACCTATTAGACTTAAGAAGTTTTTCGATGTACAACTTGAGTCAGCCATAGCATTACAGGAAACTAATGATAAAATTAACTCATTGCTCTCTGAAGAATCAATTGATGATTTAAAAACAATTTTAAAGAATACAAAGCATTTATCTAAAGAAGCAACATCGACTCTTAGCCTGGCAACAGAACTTTTAAGAAGTTCCAAAACAGAGATAGATAATATTTCCACACTTGCGCAGGATTTATCTGGTAAAATGGTGGTTTTAGCAGATAATATAAATAATATTGTCGGTGATCCTGAAGTCAAAAATAGCCTACTATCTACCACTAAATCGATTCAAAAATCAGCCTCAAGTATCTCAGAAATGCTTGAAGATCCAACGCTCAAAGAAACCCTTGCTCTGGTTAATAATTCAGCTCAAGATTTATCTGAAATAACAAGTTATATAAATAATATAACTCAGGATCAGGAATTAAAAGGCAAGCTTGATAGCACTTTAGTCAATCTTAATGATTCATTATCTAAATTATCAGTCACTCTGGATAATGTTAACAGTTTAAATACTGAAGAAAAAGATAATTTAAAAGAAATTTTAAACGATTCCTCAGAAATATCAGAAAACTTGAAACTATTCTCCAATAAATTAAATAAAAGATTTTTACTATTCAGACTTTTATTTTAGTACTGCAATATGAAAAGATTTTTAAATAAAATCCATTATTCAGAATCTTTAAATTATAAAGAAAAAGCTCTTAAAGGGTTATTATCAGGTATTTCAGTGCTATATCACGCTGGCTCTAATATAAGAAATTTTTTGTATAGTAAAGATATTCTAAAAAAAACCAAATTGCCAGCCTTTGTTATATCTATAGGCAATTTAACGACAGGTGGAACTGGCAAGACTCCTTTAACTATTGAAATTGCTAATTATATCCAAAATTATCTTAATAAAAATACAGCTATACTAAGTCATGGCTATGGAGGACAACTTCCAACCAAAGCAATAAATGTAATTAGTGATGGCAAAACCATTTATCATGCTCCTCATGATGCAGGAGATGAGCCATATTTAATGGCAACAAAATTACAAGATGTGGCTGTTTTAACAGGTAAAAGCAGAATTAATTCTGGCAAACATGCTATAGAGAACTTCGGGGCTGAAGTTCTTATTCTTGATGATGGATTTCAGCACATTAAGCTGGAAAGAGATCTTAATATCCTTGTTATAGATTGCAATAAAAAATTTGGAAATAATCAATTATTGCCAGCAGGACCATTGAGAGAATCAATAGAAGAAATAAAAAGAGCTGACAAAATAGTTGTGGTTAATAAGAAGCCCTATGATGCAAATGTAGAAAAAGCTTGTTCTGTATTTATAGAAAACTTAAAAGCAAAATATAATAAACCTGTTTATTTATGCAGATTTACAAATGGTGAAATATACAATATTAAAACCTCAGAAGTACTTAATTCACCCGTAAGAGCCTATGCAATTACAGGAATAGCTCAGCCAGAGTTTTTCTTTAATTATCTTCAAAAGCAAAATATTGATGTAGCTATTTCAAAAGAGTTTACAGATCACCATCTTTACACTAGAGATGATCTAAAAAATATATTTACAGAAGCTAAAAAGCTTGAAATAGAAGCAATAATAACGACAGAAAAAGATGCAGTCAAATTAGCGTCAATTATTGATAAAGTTGAAACGGAAATTCCTATTTTTGCATTAAAATTAGATATAGAAATTGATTTAAGTAATTTGGTAATATCCATTACCTAAATTAAGTCCTCACTGGAATGATACTTAACTTGAGAATGTGGCTTAGAACCTATCCAGGAAATAAAAAATGTACGAGTCAGAAAAACAACCTCTGTCATTGCGAAGATTCCGAAGGAATCTGTGGCAATCTATCTATTTTACTATTAAAAGCCATTATTCAGAATTGGAAAGATCACCACGGCTTCTAAAAGAAACCTCGTGATGACATGAGACATTCCTGCACAGCCACTTAGCTTACGTTGTTGCACTACTCAATAATTTAGAGTATTTAATTAGAAAACAATTCTAAATTCATCTTGCAGTAATTGCAAAGTAAAGAAGATCAATACCACAAAGGAAAAATATCTTTAATGACTAGAATACTCGTAGTTAGATATAGATTTATAGGTGATACTATTCTTACCATACCCTTTTTGCGTAATTTAAGAAGGGCTTATCCTGATGCACAAATTGATATGCTTGTTGGACCTGTTTCAGGTGATGTATTGATTGACTGTCCCTATATTGACAATTTAATTACATTTGATACAACTAGAAAACATAAATATGAAAGCACACCAAAAGCTAAGCAGAACTTCTTTAGCTATGTTAAATTACTAAAAGAACGAAAATATGATAAAGCCTATGTACTAAAAAGATCATTATCAAGCGCTATTCTTGTATTTTTAGCTGGTATAAAAGAAAGAATCGGTTTTAATACAGAATATAGAGGATTATTGCTGACTAAAAGAGTCCAATATATTAAAAACAAGCATGAAATTGAATGTTTTCTTGACATACTAAGAGCAGATAACGTTCCTGTAACGGATAATTATTTAGAAAATTGGATTTCTGAGGATTCACGTGTAAAGATAGACCGAATATTAGAAGATTTTAATATCAAAGAAGCACCTAAAATCTTAATCCATGCTACAAGTGGAAATCCAAAGAAGGAATGGCAGCCTGAAAAGTTTGCAGAAGTAATTAAATACCTTATAAATCAAAAAGGAGCGCAAATTTTTTATACAGGCACAGAAAAAGATGACCAAATGTATGAAAAAATACATGCCTCAATAGAACATAAACTAATTATAGAACCAGTTAACCTGTGTGGAAAATTATCAATTCAAGATAGTATGGCTTTAATAAGCAGAATGAATTTTGTAGTCGGGGTCGACTCAGGCACCCTTCACATAGCAGCAGCCCTGAATACTCCTGTAATAGGAATATATGGACCTATGAATCCAGAAAAATGGAAAGCATGGGGTGATATTCATACAGCTCTTTACTCAAATATTCCTTGTGTCCCGTGTGATTTAAGGAGCAAAAAATGTCCTGAAGACAATGCCTGTCTTAAAAATATTACACCTGATATGGTAATACAGAAATGTAACGATCAATTGGATAAAATGCAAAATGTCGTCTGAATTTTACAATTTTCTTGAAGAAAATCTAAAAGAAATTAAAACACAAAATCTTTATAGAGATTTTAAGCCTGTATCTTCAAAATCAGGCCCATATATTACTTATAAAGATAAAAAGATTCTTCAAATGTCATCTAATAACTATTTAGGGTTAGCAGGTGATGAAAGACTACAGGAAGCAGCAATAAAAGCTATCGAAAAATATGGTATAGGATCTACCGGTTCAAGATTAATATCCGGAACGCACGAATTACATTTAGAACTTGAAGATAAAATAGCTAAATTCAAAAACACTGAAAAGGCTCTTGTTTTTTCAACAGGATATGCAGCTAATTTAGGAACTATAGCAGGATTATTAAACGAGAACGATGCTGTTTACTCAGACCAACTAAATCATGCCAGCATAATTGATGGGATAAAACTTTCACGTGCAAACAAATTTATCTATAAACACTGTGATATTTCTGATCTGGAAAAATTAATAAGTGAAAATCATCAAAAATATAGATTTAACGTAATTATTACCGATACCATATTTAGTATGGATGGAGATAGAGCACCTCTAAAAGAAATTGTAGAGTTAAAAGAAAAATATGAGGCTATTTTATTTGTAGATGAGGCCCATGCCTTTGGAGTATATGGCCCTAATGGACAGGGATTAGCCCATGAATTTGGAATTAATGATAAAGTTGACATACAAATGGGGACATTAAGCAAAGCCGCAGGAGTTGAAGGTGGTTATATTGCAGGTAAAAAAGAATTAATAAATTACCTGATTCATAAGTCAAGATCCTTTATTTACTCAACTGCTCCTACAATCCCCTCAATTGCTGCCTCAATAAAAGCAATTGAAATTATTAAAAAAGCTGACAATTTAAGAGATAAATTATATCAAAATATTAACTATCTAAGGTCTGAACTGAATAAAATACAGAGAAATGGGAATATTATAGTTATACCATCAAATTCTGCTATCTTTTGTATGAGAGTAGGTGATACTGAGAGAACTATCAAATTTTCAAAAAAACTCTTAGAAGAACATCAGATTTTGGCTACTGCTATTAGGCCACCAACTGTTGAAACGTCAAGAATACGTTTATGTACAATGGCATTACATAGACAACAGGATTTAGATTATCTTTTAGAAAAGCTCTCTTTGGAAATTTCAAGCCAGTTTTAATTAAAAGATGGCCTATTGGGCTAAGCTCTTTTTATAATCTGGATTTTAGAATTTACACAAACCTGTTTTCATCTATTTATACCATGACAAAAGAAAGGAAGATGCTTTAAAATTTGGTAATATCCATTACCTAACTTAGGTTAACGACTAAAGCCTTTGAAACAAATAATGAGGTATTATTGGAATAATTGATGACTTATGAGTGTGGCTTAGCCACTGAAGCAGTAAGACTTAATTTAAAGTTATCAGTTATCGTTAGAGCACTACTAAAATTTTAAATACGCAATTTTTCATGTTTTAAGTTTACACTTTCTAAATGTCTACAAGGTCACTGTCAGTTTTAGACTAAAAAATTTAATATAATGCTATTATGTTTGTACTGGGTAAATTGAGTATTTTATACAAAAAGGAGCAATATGCGCATACTTATCTCAAATGATGATGGAATCCATGCAATCGGGATTAGAACATTAGCTGAGCGCTTGGCATTCGAACATGAAGTCTATATTATAGCTCCAGACAGAGAGAGAAGCGCAGCAGGTCATGCTTTAACTCTTCATAAACCCCTTAGAGTAGATGAAATTGATATAGGATTTGAAGTAGCACGTGCCTGGGAAACAACCGGCACTCCTGGAGATTGCATCAAAATTGGGGTAAGTGCAATTCTAGAAAAACAACCAGATATTATTATTTCAGGAATAAATCACGGCCCAAATCTTGGAGCTGATGTACTATATTCAGGAACGGTAAGCGCCGCTATGGAAGGTGCTGTTCTTGGTATTCCAAGTATCGCAGTATCTCTGACAAATGGACATTCAAGTCAACAAGCAGACTTTATTTATGCGGCTGACTTTATAGTTAATTTTTTGAATAAAATTGCAACTATAAATTTCCCTAAAAAGACCATATTAAATATTAATATACCTTCAATAGCAGCAAATGATATAACAGGTATACAAATCACAAGGCTCGGTACACGTATGTATACTGATACATATGAAAAACGTATAGACCCTAGAGGAAAAACCTACTACTGGTTAGCAGGAGAAATAATTGACGCTGCTGAAGAAGATGGAACAGATATTACAGCTATCAGAAATAATAAGATTTCCATCACCCCTGTAACTTTTGAGATGACACATAAAAGCGTCATGCCAGAGTTAGAAAAAGCATTTTGTGATGGAATTTGTTATTAAGAACAAGTCTCAAAAGTAAAAAATAATATAAAGAATATTCTTAAGGAAGCCTATGCGCCATGTAAGTTTGATGGTGACACAGTCACTTTTCTAAGTCATCACGAGGTGGCACTAAGTGCTAACGTGGTGATCCTGCCGATTTTGAATAATTGTTTTTAATTGTAAAATGGATGGATTGCCACAGATTCCTTTGGAATCTTCGCAATGACATTTATACACTTTTGGCTTTTGAGACTACTTGTATGGACAATAAATAAGGTCTAATAGCATTTATTTGCTAGCATAAGTCATTATCTCCAGCAAATTTCTTCTTTTCGTTTTGAGCTAATCGGTATGGACTTGCAAAAGAAGTTCCTATAGTACTCATTAATGCCTTTCTTCCATTATTTTCAGGGTCACTTATGATTTTTCCATCTTTATCAACCCTAAAAGCATGATTCATCCCTGAATCCACATAATCTCCATGCCTATTTAAAAAAGTTGCCTCTTCTTTGCTTAAGGATTTTGTTTCGACAAGTTTATCTATATCAAATAAAAGTCCATCTAATTTTGAAATTCTATCATTATATTTTTTCACAGGTTTCATATCCGTCCACATGTTTTGCAAAGCATGCATGGCTGGATAATCTTCTTCCTGGGCTAACACCTCTTTTAATGGTTTTCCAACAAACTTATCCACAACAGGAATATCTTTAGAAATTTCTGATTTTTTAAACACAACACGATTATTATCCATAATGCTATAACCGGATAAGGATCCATCTTTTCTTAAAACAGGAGAAGTATAAAACACGCCTCTGCCTTTACCGTTTACTAATGAGTTATCGGCAGATAGGTATATTCTTTCAGAATCCTCGTTATCACCATCAAATGCACCTACAGTTATAGCACCTTTTGCAAGACTAAAAAGGTTTAAATAATCAGGACCTGAATTTCCAGCAGCAATATATACAGGAACTCCAAGCTTAGTCACCTCTTCTATGGCAGAAATCATCGTATATATACCTTGAAAATTAACAAGCCTGGGATCTATATCAGAAGCAGCTTTTTCTGACATATCATCTATATTTTTAAGCCAATCACGAATTATACCTTTATATTCATGTATATTATTTCTAGTAATTGGAATTCCTAGTAAATCTGATAACTCATTAAAGCTCTTCTTATCACTAAGAGAAAAATTAATAGCTTCTATTTTTTGACCATTTTTTATACAATCAGCAATCTTATTAAAGCTTTTAATTACACTCGTTCCGCCTGCTTTCTGCCCAAATGTTCCGGGTTCAGGATGAAGTCTAAAGTTAACAACCTTAGCATCGGGAATAATAGATTTAATAACTCTATTACAAAACTTACCGTGGCTGCAATCTTTAACACCATCACCATTAACATCTATATCTTTTTCACTGAAGAGATCAACAACCCCATAAACAAAGATTACCGCATAACTAAAATATGTTAAAATATAGACATATCAAAGAGAAAAAGGAGAAAGATATGTCATTTTTTATGCTGGGAGCAA
>Ga0156398_1025_pt1 | contig 19647 bp, 19 predicted proteins | sample RifOxyA3_FD_108042 | JGI IMG/M metagenome (GOLD analysis project Ga0156398, IMG submission 108042) | Candidatus Melainabacteria bacterium RIFOXYA12_FULL_32_12 | reverse complement strand
GAGTTTTAAAATACGCAATAATTTTTTGTTTGTTCCTTACATGAATTTTTGCTTTGAGATTACTTCGCAAAAACGATTATTATCTAATATTCATATATTAAGGCTCGTAATGACAGCTAAAATTGATGACTTAAGAATGTGGCTAAAGTCTATCCAATAAATAGATATTTGCTGTCATTGTGAACCATGAAACGTGGATAATCAGTATCAATTATCTTGCGTGACAATCTCAAAGCATTAATTTGTGAATTTCTGGATAGGTTCTTAGCCACCTCATTAAGATATTTTTTCTCCATAGCTTTTGCAATAGACAGCACAACTATTTATTATAGGTAGTTAATCAGGTTCTAAAGTAAATTCTACTTGTTTATTATTCGATTTTTTCTGTACTTTGCTAAAAACCTCTTCAAAGCTTCTTATGGGTATAAACTTATATCCACAGTCCTCAGATATTATTCCTCCCATCATAAAGATTTCTTCTTGAGGATATTGTCTGCATATCATAGCTCTTCGGCTATGGGCGTTGCAAAGGCCCTTTTCTATATCAAGTTTTGTGCATTCGAATATAAGGCCTGTGTCGTCTTTGCCGACGACTTTTATATATGAGTAAAAAAAATGCAGTGATTGCAGCTTTTCAAATTCTTCTTCATCTTTAATAATAGATGATCTATGTCTGATGTAGATTTTTTGGCAGCATCTGCCACAGGTTTTACATTTGCCTCTTCTTAGGTATTTTCTTCCGAGTACCTTTGAGGCAAAAATTTTCTCAAATTCAAGGTTTATAAGTTCTAACTTTTCGATTATTTTTTTGAAGATTTGTTTTAGCATTATTAATCAGTCTTTTATAGAGATAATTCTTTAATTATAAATATTTTATATCATTTTTTACTTATATATGCATTTGTTAAGAAGCAGACTACAAAAATACCTATTTAGAATGAGCTTGTAATTTCAAAAACTCGTCGTTTTCGAAATTGTAAGCTCCCGCTTCGCTCATCAAAATCCATAAGTATTTTTTACGCTGTCCTTATTGTGATTTCCTCATAAATTTTGCACATTCAAGAATTTTTGTATAAGCAGCTTCTGCGTATTCGTTTTTAGGTTCTAATCGCATACATCTTCTGTAAGCAGAAATTGCCAGTTCAAACTTTTGTTGCATAAAATATTGATTTCCTGCTTCATAAGTCTCTTTCATTACTTTTTTTAAAGGATTAAGGATGTTTTTAAGCTCGGTTATCTTGTATTCGTAAGCACTTAATTGATCAGGCTTTAATATTGCGTAATTTTCATATTCCCATAGAGCTTCATAATATTTCCTGTTTTTGTAATATTCCTCTGCTTTGCTCAGGTGCTTATTTATTATTTCCGGATGCTTATTAAGATATTTTTTGATTTTTTCTATTCTTTTTTTTGCGTTTAAAGTTGTGACTGATTGTTTCTTGGTAATATTTAAATATCTCATATACATACAATAAGCATAACTATATTTTTGGAGTTTTTCATAAGATACGCCTAAGTTGCAGCAAGTATTTCCATCAGTAGGGTCGAGTTTTATCACTTGAAACCAATATTTTATTGCGTGTTTGTATTTTTCTGCTTTATAACAAATATTTCCCAAGTTTAAATGAGTTTTGGGGTAATTGGGGTATGCTTTAACGGATTGTAAATAGGCATATAATGCTTTTTTATAAAGATTTCTTTTATGGTATTTGATACCTGCATTGAAATAATTAGCAGCCATACGCTTGGTGTCGGTTACTTTTGTTAGGATTTTAACATAATCATGTTTTTTGTCTTTTAAGCCATGGTTAAGATATTGTTCATAGTATTTAAATGCGTTAGACTGATCACCTAGCTTTTCATACGCTGCTCCTAAATTTACTAACGCTGTTGTGTTGTCTGGAGCAATTGTAATTGCCACATGCCAGTGAGGCAAAGCATCGTTAATATTATCCAGAGAATAATAAGCATTACCTATATTTACATAGCATGTTACAAGCTTTGAATCTATACTTAAGGCTTTCTTCCAGTAGCTTATTGCATCATTAGCTTTTCCTATTTTAAAATAAGCATTTCCAAGATTGATATAAGCCTCTGGAAAATCAGGTTTCTGATTAATTATATTCTGAAAAATCTCAATAGCAGTACTTATATCACCATTGTCGTATGATGATATTCCTTTTTTAAAAAGCTCTTCAATATTAGAGGAATTTTCTGATTCAACTAACGGTTGTATATTCTCAGTTGAATCAGAAAATTCCGTCATGATATGTGCCTCTCAACTAATAAAGGAATATATATTTTAAATAAAAAATTATTCAGAGAACAATAAATCCATAAAATCTTTATTTTTTGATAATGAGTCAGCTAAGTCAGTGTCAGACATGTATTCACTGTTATTTATTAGTTGTACGATCTCACTAACATTTAAATCATTACCAATGGCTTCTAAAACCATTTCTCTATATTTTTCTACATCTTTTTCTTTATCATACAGTTTTAATGCTTCATCTGAAATATCACTTTGATCCATATATTCAGAAACTTTTTGATAAGGGTTTTTTGCAGAAGATTTTTTCTCTATTCCTAGCAGTTCTTGCTGCTGTTTAATAGAATTGTTAGTTAAAATATCATTATTGGTAATATGATCAACCATTTAATCATCTCCCCAGAGTACGAATATAACCACCTCAATATAACTAGTATGAAGATAAATCGATTAATTTGTAACTATCTTATGGCCTATTTTCCTAGGCCAGGTGGTCAATTTTATTACAGATAGACTTTTTTGACTTTCTATTATATCGATTTAAAAAATAACACATTTTAGCTTCTGTTTAAAATGTGTTAAGAAAAGTTAACAAGTATTTTGCTGCAATAGTTATCTCAAGAGTATATACAGTGTATTTGTAAAATATCTTACTCGCTATAGTGAGTATATGTATTTAAATCTAACGGCTTTAAAATTATAAAAACAATGGCAATATTCGTTTTTAGAATGTTTTTATATAATTGTGAGGCCTGAGTAAAGATAGCAAGAAAGCAAGTTAAATAAGTAAATATAATTAGTGTGATCGTAATGCAAAAATAGCAAGAAGAATTTGATTTGAATATACAAGCGAAGGGAAAAGGAACAGGAAGATGAGGCGTAATGCCTCTTTTTAGTTTTTATTCAAAATTAAAAGCGTAGTTGTTATAACTACGCTTTTAACTTAATAGGATATTTTTACATTATAGTTTTTTTGTGGCCGCGGCTAACTGCGCTTACTACGTCAGCCATTGAATTGAATTCATTTTCGTGTGCATCTTTTAACACATCACGTAATGCTTGTGGATTACCTTTTGTCCATTCAATTTGTCTGTCGCCATATCTATCAATTAGATCTTGTTTGCTCATTGGAAAATCAACGCCACCAAGAGCATTACTAACTGATGCTATACCATAAGCATGTCCACGTTCTGGTCCAGGCTTTCCATAGCTGGAACCTTCACTTCTTTTACCCATATTTTTTCCTCCGATTTATTACTGTAATCTATTAACAAATGCGCATTATATTCTAAGTGATTTTTTTTATTTCCATATGAGTTAACAAGCTAATTAATTATAGTAAAGGTAACCTATCTTTATTTTTGCATTGATAAAATTTAAGAAATTTAATAATGTTTTTTAAACTTGACTTTTAATTTATTAAATTTAAAAAGCTATATGGATTTTATTCTTCTTAAAATCCATATAGCCTAGATAATGAATTGAGCAGGAATTTATAATTGATTTTGTATTGAGAATGGTTATTTTACTATTTTAAAATTCAGGGCTATGCTGTTTCTCTAATTATCTGGTTTACCCTTGATTGCATTCCTAAATAACCACCTATCATAGCTGCTATTAATGATAATAATCCGATTGCAAAAGTCCACCAAGCGGTGCGAGTTGCAACATCTTGAGCTCTTTGTGCAGCTTGTTGTCTTTGTGCTTGGGTCATCATTGGTTGCTGTTGTGCTGCTTGTTGTTGTATTGTTGTTCCTTGTGGTAATACTTGTTGTACTTGTGGCACTTGAGAAGCCCTTAATATTAGTGAAAAAGCTCCTGTTACAGCACTACTAATGCCGGCTGTAGTTAAGAAGATTGATAAAACAACTAAAAATGCAAGAGTAACTACGCCATGTAAGATGCCGTCATATTTAGCGGATAATCCTGCAAGTCTTCCGGCAGTAAACGCACCAAGAAATACAGATAACAATGTTGAAATTAGCAACCAGATTCCTGTTCCAATACTTATTCCTGTTGCTGGAATTTGCTGGTCAATATCAATTACTGTTAATCCGATAGCTAAACCTAAAATTCCAAGGAGCAATTGGAAAAACATAGCAACAAATACACCTGCCCAGATTGCTCCCCAGCTTACCCTGCTCATTGCATTTAAAAACTGAATTCCTCTTGTTGTTTGAGCTTCCATATCTTCCTCCTTTATTTTTTATATATGGGTCTCAATTTTCATTCCTTTTTATCTAAACGATTTATAACTTTTTTTTAATCTCTAAGTGATTATTTTTTAAAAAATAAGACGAATTAATTTTTGATATATTTCAGAAAAAATTTTATATATGTAAACTCAAGTTGCTACCTACATAAATTTATTGCTTAGAGATTGCCACGCAAGAATAATTAATGCTGATTATCCACGATTCATGGCTCGCAATGACAGCACGTATCATTGGAAGAATTGATGACTTGAGAAAAGTGACTGTGTCAATTTGCAATGATAAACACAATTATTTAGATTGTAACTTGAGTATATATAAATCTTAGCTGTATAATTAATTATTAGATTTTGAGAAATTTATATTTTAAGACAATTTGAATAAACTTAACTATGATAAGTAGAGGAGGGTTTTATGTCGCATATTCATATTCAGGATGGGGTATTGTCTATTTGGTTGATAATAATTGGATATTTATTAATAGGCTTGTATTTGATTTTTTTATTTTTTAATAAGAAAAAATTTATAGCTAATAAGAAAATAGCTTTGGTGGGTGTAATATCTGCATTAATGCTTATAACTATGACTGTTGAGATTATCCCTCCAGCTTATCATATGAATATGGCTGTATTATCAGGAATAGTTCTGGGTCCTGTATTAAGTATTCTTGCAATATTTGTTGCAAATATCATTCTTGCTTTTTTAGGTCATGGAGGCATATCAGTCATTGCTTTGAATACGATTGTTGTTTCTATAGAGGCAATATTAGGATTCTGGGGATTTAAGCTATTAAATTCTAAAGTTAAAAATATCTTTATATCTGTATTTTTAGCTACATTTCTGGCGCTATTTGCTTCTGCCTGGATTTCAGCAGGTGTGGTATATTTGGGAACTAATGGGGTAGAAAGTCCTTTTCATAACCATGAACATGCTATTGAAACAGTGCATGAACATTCGAGTGTAGAACATCATAATGCAAATTCTGTATCCAATCATAATGCTATAGATTTTAATCTTGGTAGATTTCTCTTTGCTATTTTGTCTTTAGGTATTTTCGGTTGGGTAATTGAAGCTGTTATTACTGCTTTTATGCTTAAATATATTAAACAAGTTAAACCTGATATTATTGAATACGATATAAGTCCAGGTATAGAATAAATTGCTTGTAACATTAACCGGAGAACGATGTGAAGATTATAGACCTTGATTATTATGCAATATATGGAAATAGTTGGCTTCATAAAATGCCGGCACAGTATAAGTTAATTACTGCTTTTCTGGTTTTAGTTTCAGTTTTATTCATATATAACTATGCTGTATTAGGGTTTATATACATACTATTATTAGCAATTATTTTATTTTCTGATTTGCCAAAGGTTAAAATCTTACTCTTATCTTTATATCCCCTTTTATTTATTACTCTTTATTTATTTTCTATTGATAATTTGACTTACAATCTTACTTTATTAATGATATTTAAGGTTTTATCTACAGCAACTACTTTTGTATTATTGATTTTTACAACTACATATATAGAAATATTTAAAAAATTAGATAAATTCTTGCCTTCGTTTTTGGTTAGTGTTTTATTTTTAACATACCGGTCTATATTTATTTTGTGGACAATTTTTGAAAATTTGCAGCTAACATTGCATATTAGAGGGAAACTACAGTTATCAAGACCGGTTTATAGCCTTAGATTGCTTGGAAATGCATTCGGGCATTTATTAATAAGAGCGATTAAAGTTAGTGAAGATATGTATGAATGTATGATGATAAGAGGTTATTCAGGTAATTTAAGGTATTTGCGAAAATAATATGAGTAGAATTGTAGAAATAAGTTGTTTTAAACATATATATCCTGATAAAACGAAGATTGAACTCTGTGGAATCGAGTTTGTCGTCAATAAAGGAGAAAAAGTAGCAGTACTTGGTCCTAATGGTGGTGGTAAAACTACTCTGATTAGACATATTCTTGGAATTTTAACTCCTTCACACGGGCAGATTAGCGTTTTTGGCGTGAATCCTGCAAAAGATTACGATAAGATTCGAGAAAGAATAGGCGTTGTTTTACAGAGTGTAGAAGAACAGCTGATAGGACCTACTGTTATTGATGATATTATGTTTTCTCCTCTGAATTATGGGTATTCAAGAGCTCAGGCTGTTGAGATGACACAGAAAATAATGGAACGTCTAGGAATAACTCATTTAAAAGATAAAATCATTCATTATTTGTCTGGTGGAGAAAAAAGAAAGGTCGCCCTTGCAGGAGCTTTGGTTTTGAATCCTGAGTTGCTGGTATTGGATGAGCCATTTTCCGGTCTTGATCTGAAATCCCAAAGAGAATTAATAAGTTTGATTAATGAAATATCCAGGGAAAGAGATATAAGTGTTGTTATTTCTACCCATGATGTAGAGTTAGTATCTGAATTTGCTGATACGATGTACTTGATTGCATCCAAGAAAGGAATTTCCAGAAAAGGAACGCCGCAGGAGATTTTGAACCTTAATGATGAATTGCAAAATTTTAATTTAGATGAGCCTGATATTGTAAAACTGTTCAGGTTTCTAAGAGAAAGTGGTCTTGACCTTGGTAATCCCATTACAGTTCAAGATGCAGCAAGAATTTTGATCAATAATTTAAATCAAGTTATTAAAAGTTAATTAGCTCAAATTAAACAGAAAAAATTTGTGTAAAATATTTGTAATTATCAATTTTATTGCTTTTTTCGTGTTTATTATATGGGATAATTTAATTAGATATGTAAATTAAGTTGTAAAGTAAAAAGTTGACTAAAAACGTTTATGAGTGGATTAAAAGAACATATAGTTGTTCGTGGAGCAAATCAGCATAATCTTAAAAATGTAAACTTGTCTATTCCTAAAAATCAGCTTGTTGTGTTTACGGGGGTGAGTGGATCAGGCAAGAGTAGCCTTGCATTTGATACCATATTTGCAGAAGGGCAGAGAAGATATGTTGAAAGTTTAAGTGCATATGCAAGACAATTTCTTGGGCAGTTGAATAAACCAGACGTAGAAAGCATAGAAGGCTTGAGTCCGGCTATTTCTATTGACCAGAAATCTACGAGCCATAATCCTAGATCTACAGTTGGTACAGTAACCGAGATTTATGACCATTTAAGACTCCTTTTTGCAAGAATTGGGACTCCTCATTGTCCTGAATGTAAAGATGTTATAACTCCTCAAACAGTCGATCAAATTGTGGATAGTATCTTAGCTCTTGGTGAAGGGACTAAGATACAGATTATTTCTCCAATTATTAGAGGCAAAAAAGGAGAACATTCAAGTTTATTTAATGAGTTAAGGCAAGAAGGTTTTATCAGGGTTAGAGTTGATGGTAAGATTTACAATCTTGATGAAGATGATATTGAGATCGAGAAAACTAAGAAACATAATATTGATGTCGTTTTGGATAGAATCATCGTAAAAGAGAGTGTAAGATCAAGAATAGCAGATAGTACGCAGACTGCTTTACAAAGGTCTAATGGGCTGGTTATTGTAGATATAATTGACCAAAGAGAAATAATTTTCTCGGAAAAACTTGCATGCCACAATTGTAATCTGAGTTTTGATGAATTGTCTCCGAGAATGTTCAGTTTTAATAGTCCTTATGGAGCCTGTCAGACCTGTAGTGGCTTAGGTGCTCATTTGGAAATAAGTCCTGATCTAATTGTGCCTGATACCTGTAAATCTCTAAAAGGTGGAGCGATTTATCCCTGGGCAAAAACAGGAAATAAATACTATGTTGATATTTTGAGTTCTGTGGCTGATCATTATGATATAGATATGGATACTTATTTTGAAGATCTGTCAAAGGAGCATCAGGATATTATTTTATATGGCAGCAAAGGAGAAAGAGTTCGCTTTACACACGATAATTTTAAAAAGACAAGAAGAAAATCATATAATGCGGTTTATAAAGGTGTTATACCATACTTGAAAGAACGTTATGAAGGCTCTGGCTCTGATATGGTTAGAGCAGAAATTGAAAAATATATGATGCAGATTCCTTGCCCTACTTGTCACGGAGCAAGGTTAAAAGATTTCTCGCTTGCTGTTAAAGTTGGTGAAAAATCCATAGATCAAGTTTGTAATATGTCTATTAGTGATAGTCACGAGTTTATATCATCTTTGTTTTTAACCTTAAATGATCATCAATTGGCAATTGTAAAACAGCTTTTAATGGAGATTAGAGAGAGATTAAAGTTCCTTATTGATGTCGGACTCAACTATCTTACATTGAATAGAACAGCTGGAACCCTTTCTGGTGGTGAATCTCAGAGAATAAGGTTAGCTACTCAAATTGGTTCAGGTTTGTCTGGGGTTTTATATGTTCTGGATGAGCCGAGTATTGGACTTCATCAGGTAAATAATGAGCAGCTTTTAAATACTTTAACAAGGTTAAGAAATCTGGGAAATACTCTAATAGTGGTTGAGCATGATGAAGAAACTATAAGACGTGCTGATTGGGTAGTGGATATTGGTCCAAGAGCGGGTGTTCATGGCGGTGAAATTGTAGCAGAAGGCACACCGTATGATATTGAGGAAGTTAAAAATTCTATTACCGGTCAATATTTACGTGGATCAAAAGCTATTAAAATTCCCGAAACCAGAAGAGAAGGAAATGGTAAATTCCTGAGTATTATTGACGCCCATAAAAATAACTTAAAAAACTTGAATCTTGACATTCCTTTAGGTGAATTTGTCTGTATTACTGGTGTTAGTGGTTCTGGTAAATCTACTTTGCTGTTCGATCTTTTACATCAATATGCTAAGCATAAATTGAGGGGAAATACTCCAAAACCTCAGGGAGTGAAGAAGATAGCCGGGTTTGAGAATATAGATAAGATTATTGATATAGATCAAGGCCCTATCGGCAGAACTCCAAGAAGTAACGCTGCTACTTATACCGGCACGTTTGACCATATTAGAGAATTATTTTCTCTTACTAATGAAGCAAAAACCAGAGGTTATAAACCTGGAAGATTTAGCTTTAATGTAAAAGGTGGAAGATGTGAAGCCTGTCAGGGAGATGGAATTATCAAAATTGAAATGAACTTCTTGCCTGACGTTTATATTCCTTGTGAAGTATGCAAAGGGGCCAGATATAATAGAGAAACCCTTGAGGTTAAGTATAAAGGCAAATCAATTGCTGATGTTCTTAATATGACTGTAGAAGAAGCACTTGATTTCTTTAAGAATATTCCTAAAATTGCAAGTAAATTGCAGACCCTTTATGATGTTGGGCTTGATTATATTAAATTAGGTCAGAGTGCAACTACACTTTCAGGTGGTGAAGCACAGAGAGTCAAACTTGCCTCTGAGTTAAATAAGAGAAGCACGGGAAGAACCCTTTATCTTCTTGACGAGCCTTCAGTTGGATTACACTGGGCAGATTTGGAGAAATTACTTGAAATTCTAAACAGACTTGTTGATACAGGTAATACTGTGATTGTTATTGAACATAACCTTGATGTAATAAAAGTTGCTGATCAGGTTATTGATCTTGGCCCTGAAGGTGGAGATGCCGGTGGCATGATTATAGCTCAGGATACTCCTGAGAAGGTTGCAGAAATTGAGAATTCTTATACAGGTAAGTACTTAAAGAAGATGTTTAACAAGGAAATATCTCTTGCAAAGTCTTAACCTAAATAACTAAAACAGGCTATGAAATATACGCCTGTTTTTTTATTTGGTAATGGTAAATAAGTGAGAGATAAAGGTAAAATCGTCATTCCGAGGTGGCTATGCCACGGTCACATTGTCAACAATCTTTCTTTAATATACAAGAATCATTGATGATAGGTTTGTGCCTTTGGCGCCGTGGGAATCTTTTCGAATAAAAACTATAATCAATAAGCCATATTTGAGAGATCGCCACGGTTTCTTTTAGAAACCTCGCGATGACATTATTTTCATCAGTCAGTTTCTGACCTTTACCTTTTGTTTGAGTTTGTTTTCAAAGTCTATTTATATTTGATACAACATAAAATATTGTAAGTCCAGAGGTATTATTAAGAATAATACGTTCACTTTTCTTACTTTACGTTGTATTATTAAATAATAAAGATTCTTTTCGTGGAAAATAGTATGGATTTCTTAAAAAATAATCAAGAATTAAAAATAATACCGAGTGAGATAAAGGGTATATCTAACGGAATTATTAGGGAGATTTATCCTCAATATTTCACTGTTCAATTGGATAATGTAAATGATGATTTGCTTAGAATAGGTGATCATATAGAGATTATTGTGCCTATGAAAGACTATATGATAAGATTTGAGGTTCAGGTAAATCTGATAGATGGAAATCTTGTACATTTTTCACTACCAAAGCAATTTAGACGTATACAGAGAAGAGAATATACCAGAGTTAATGTTAATATTCCTGTAAAACTGAGAGAAGTAAATAATTCAAATAATATTAATTCAATTATCGAAAACCTTAGCGGTGGTGGCATGAAATTGGTTTCCTCAGAAGATTTCGATATTGATAGTTTGTTGGAAGCTAATTTTAGTATTCTTAGTAGAAAAGATATAAACACTGTATTAAAAGTCTTAAGAACAGACAAATATAATAGTAAAGAATATAATTTAGCAGCTGAATTTAAAGAAATTTCTAATGTTGATAGAACCGCAATAATACAGCTGTGCTTTAAGAGACAGTTAGAGCTTAAATGTAAGGAATTTAGAGTAGATTAGCTTTGGGAGGTGATTTTTATTCAACTTGCAAGAAAGTTTGCTGGAATATTTTCAAGTAGTGCCATGTTAATAGTTGGATCCGTTGCACTATTTAATGGTATGTCATTTGATTTTGAAACAGTATTAAATGCTTGTAAGCTAAGTATTTCAGCAGCAGCTGTGGCTGGTCTGTTTGGATACTATATGGGTAAAACCTTTGAAAAGTCTAATATGCCAAAAGAAAAATCTGTTTCGTCTAAGAAAAATTCTGATCTTTTAATAGACGATATTTTAGACGATAATCTTGATGAAATTAATGATGAAACAGTATAAATGTTTGCTAGTAAATGGGTAAAGGAAAAAATGAGTTTTAAAAATATTATAGGTAAAACTAGTAACAAGTCTGAATCATTAGTAAATAGATTTGCTATGATTATTGGTACGTCTATTTTTATCACCTTATTCTTTATAGCAGCCTATAATCTTTATGCTAGCATTCCTATAATTAAACAATACCGTGTTGATAAAGATTTTAACCATGAATCATTATCAAGAGTAATATTCCAGAATTTTAAAAAAGATGTGGGACAGGCTGAGTATACTGATTTAGCTAATATTTCCAGAAGTTTAATTAATAATGATCTTATATTATATGTGAATGTAATTGATAAGAGTTCCAATAAATACATGTGGTCAAGTTTATCTGGATTAATAGGGACTGATGCAGAAGTTTATAATCCCTGGAAAAATGAACTATTTGCTCATAAATATCAGGGACTTCAACATCAAGATATTAGAGAAATATACAATGAGGAAGGTGAATTTGTTGTTGCAGTTGGTTTCTTGGATAATGATACTCTTATCTCTCTAATAAATGTTCTTTTAAAAGGCGATATAATTTTGGTTGTTATCTTCATTATATTTGGATTTGCTTCTGCTTTTACACTGGCTAAGTTTGTAACCAAACCTATAAAAAATCTTGTAATGGGGGCAGAAGAATTTTCTAAAGGGAATTTAAGATATAGAGCAGTTGTAACAACCCATGATGAAATTGGTATACTTGCTCATGCTTTTAATGATATGGCTAATAAGCTTGATGTATTATATTCATCATTAGAACAGCAGGTTAAAGATAGAACTAATGAGCTTGTTTCAAAAAATGTTCAATTGGAAAGTGCTTATGCGGAGCTAAAAGAAGCTCAAACTATGGTTATACATAGTGAAAAAATGAAATCCCTGGGTCAATTAGTTGCGGGTGTTGCCCATGAATTGAACAATCCAATTAACTTTATTTATGGCAATTTAGATCATCTTAGAAACTATATGAATGATTTAATAAGTATTATTGATTCTTATGAACGCATTAAAGATAAGCTTTCTAGCGAAGATATTGAATTAATCGATAAAATAAAGGAAGAGGTTGATTATCAATTCATTCTAGAAGATTTACCACCTTTAATAAAGAGTTGTAAGGACGGATCTGAAAGATGTAAACAAATAGTACTTGATCTCAAAAACTTCTCAAGACTTGATGAAGCAGTGTTAAAAGAAATTAATATTCATGAAGGAATAGAAAGTACGCTAAATATCCTTTATAATAAATTTAAAAATAGAGCTAATATTCATAAAGAATATGGAAATCTTCCAATGTTATCTTGTTATGCTGGGCAATTAAATCAAGTATTTATGAATATTTTGGATAATGCTATTCAAGCGGTTCCTGATCAAGGAGATGTATATGTCAAAACCAGCTTTGAGAATAATAATATTAAGGTAATTATTGAAGACAATGGAGCAGGAATAGACAAGGACATTTTATCTAGAATCTTTGATCCATTCTTTACTACAAAACCGGTTGGAGAAGGAACTGGGCTTGGCTTATCAATCAGTTATAAAATAATTAAAACTCATAACGGAACGATAGATGTTGAGAGTGAAAAAGGTAAAGGAACTAAATTTACCATTAAAATCCCAGTAGATTGGCACAAAGAAGCAGGTATTGCCGGAGTATAATCAAATATGAATTACAATATACTAGTTGTTGATGATGAAATAGATAATTTACAATTGTTTATCAGGACATTCCGTAAAAAGTATAATGTCTTGACAGCAAATTCGGGTTATGAAGCTATTGAAATACTTAAAAACAATCAGGTAGACTTAATTATTTCTGATCATAAAATGCCTGAGATGGATGGGGTGGAGTTTTTAACTCGTACATTAAACATATGTCCTGATACTATTAGGATTTTACTTACTGCTTATACTGATGCCAGCTCTTTAATAAATGCTATTAATAATGCAAAAATTTATAGATATGTTAAAAAACCCTGGAATATAAATGATTTAACTACCATTGTTGATAGGGCTTTAGACGTTCATCAGTTAAATAATGATAATAAAGAATTAGCCGTAGATTTAAAAGAGCTGTTTTCAGGTACAATTGCAGCAATTACAGGGGCTCTTGATGCAAAAGATTCTTTTACCTTTGGTAGAAGTAAGAGAGTCACTTATTATGCTCTTCAAACTGGAAAATATCTTGGGTTATCAGATTCTGAGTTGAGTGAGCTTGAACTTGCAGGTTTATTGCACGATATTGGCATGATTGGTGTACCGGAAAGAGTTATTAATAAACCCGGGACCCTTTCATCTGAGGAATATGATGCTATTAAGCAGCACGTAATTCATGGGGTTAAAATTCTTGAAGAGATAAAACAGTTTGAAGCTGTCATTAATACGATAAAATTCCACCATGAACGATATGATGGAAATGGTTATCCTTTTGGGCTAAAAAACGATGAAATTCCTGTTAGTGCAAAAATTATATCGGTTGCTGATACATATGATGCTATGACATCAGACAGGGCTTATCGTAAAGGATTATCCCATGAATCTGCGATTGCCGAGCTTAAAAAAGGTGTCGGGGCTCAGTTTGATCCTGATATAGTAAATGCATTTGTTGCTATCATCGATCACACGTTAATAGAAGTTAAAAAAATGGAAATGGTATTTGAATAAAGTTAATTTACTTTTGTTTAATAATTGTAAATGATTTATTGAATATGCCCTATAATTAGGCAATTTTTGTCTCGAAAAATTGTTTTATTTAATGTGAAGGAAGAAGGAGGCAGGAATGCGTAAAAATCAGCAGGGAGTTTTAGGGCAAATAATTCATTTAGATAATAGTTTAAAAATCAGAAAATGTAATTTTGCAAGATTTGAAGATATAGATTCTAATTATAAATTTGCCATGCCTGCGTCTGATGAAGCTATTAAGGATTATAAAGAGTTTAAATCTTATGCAGGAGATATGAGCCTGAATATTCAATATAAAAAGCTGGCTTTTCAGCCAATTAAGATTGATTCAAGGAATAGATGGTAAAAATAATAATATAAATATACTAAAAATCTCCGATATAACAATGGAGATTTTTTAGTATGATTGTTTTGTAGATAAAAGGATTAATGGGTATGGAAAAAAGGCTAAAAAGGCCATTAAAAAGTTTGTATATACATATGCCTTTTTGTAAAGACAAGTGTTATTACTGTAGTTTTATTTCTTTTACTAATAAAGAAGATCAAATAGGGAACTATATAAACTCTTTGATTCGGGAAATGCAAGCAGGGTTATCTGATTCTTTGAATACAAAACTTAGATCCATTTATATAGGCGGGGGAACACCTTCTTTAATACCTGTTGAATATTATGAGCGTATTTTAAGTGAAATATCCGGATTAGCTATTGTAGTTAGAGATTGTGAGATAACAATTGAAGTTAATCCCGGAACCATTGATTTTGAATACTTGCAAAAGCTGCGCTTGTTGGGTATAAATCGTTTGAGTATTGGCGTACAAAGTTTTGATGATCATATATTAAAGCTTATAAATAGAAAACATACGGTAAGTGAGGCAATAGAAACCGTTAATATGGCTAAGAAAGCTGGCTTTCATAATATAAGTATTGATTTAATTTACGGATTACCTGAACAGGATATTAAAATCTGGGAAGAAACTTTAAATGCTGCCGGAAAATTGGATATTCATCATATTTCAGCTTATGGACTGAAAATAGAAGAAGGTACAAAGTTTGCTAAAAATCTTCCGCCAAATTTGCCTGAAGAGGAAATATCTGCTCAAATGTATCTTAAAACAATAGAGATATTAGATGATTATAACTTTAGGCATTATGAAATAAGTAATTTTGCTATTTCCGGATATGAATCAAGGCATAACTTGAGCTATTGGCATAATGAAGAATATTTTGGCTTTGGTCTGGCAGCTCATAGCTATGTTAATGGGGTTAGATACTCAAATACTTGTAATCTTGATGAATATGTTAATGATCCATCTAAAAAAGCCTCTTCTCATAAAGTTTCAAAGCAGGAAGCAATAGAAGAGGGGATATTTTTGGGATTACGATTAATAGACGGGATTAATATTCGGAAATTTAAAGAGGAGTATGGGGTAGATTTGCTGGAAAAGTATAAAAATATAATTAACAAGTATATTGCTAATGGTTATATGGAAATAGGGCAAAGCAATTTAAGGTTAACTACAAGCGGAATTCTAATCAGTAACGCAATTCTTGCTGATTTTCTTGAATAAAAAATATAGAAAGATCTATCTCTCTCGTTTGTTAGGATTCTTGAAATTCAGTTAATTTATACTAATTAAATGAGTTAAAAGCGTTTTCAAGAGTAGTTAAAGAGTATTTATCAGCGAGAATCCAGCTTTTTATTTGATTTTCGCTAACATCTAAAATAGGAGCTATTTTTGAGATTACCAGAGGGGATATAGGTTCTTTACCGATAATCATCTCATTTAATTTACCCTGACTATAATTAATCTGTTTACTTAACGCTGTTCTTGAAATGCCTTTTTCTTGAAGGAGCGAGTCTATTTTAGTTGTAAGGATTAGTCCTTCATCATCCTGAGCGTCAACGAAAGATCTCTTTTTAGATTCAATATCATTGCTTTTATTTGAACTATTATTAGATTGCCACGCCTCCTGCGGAGGCTCGCAATGACAGGGTGTGTAATCCTGAGCATTAGCGAAGGATCTCTGGGATTCTTCACTGCGTTCAGAATGACAATGCGTGTTATCCTGAAAAAGGAGCTCTTTTTTAGCTTTTATTGCAAGCTCAATTGTTTCTTTAGGATATTTATCAGCTAAAATCCATCCCTGTATTTCTTCTTTTGAAACTTGAAGAATCGGAGCCATTTTTTCTATTAAATTAGCAGAAAAGGAAATCTTTCCCCTTATCATCTTATTTAAAGCACTTTCATCAAAATCTGCTAATTTGCTCAATTGATAATATGTTAAACTTTTTTCTTTTAAAACTTTATCAATTTTATCTTTAATTAATGTCATGTTCAATCATAGCCTTAAATTTTATACTGGAATAAAAACGTGTTGACATATTTTTTATGATGATGCATAGTTAGGATGTTAAAAAAGGTAATTCACCAATATTACGCACTGTCATTGCGAGCCATAAATCGTTGCTTTAAGAAATAATCGTACTTGCGTGGCAATCTCATACTTATCTACCTAGCAACTTAAGTGAGACAGATAATATCCCTAATGGTTATATAGTTTTCTATTCTAATTTATCACAAACAAGTATTCCTCTCTTAGAGGACTGTTTTAAGGAGGAAAGAAAATAATGTCATGCCGGACGTGTTCCGGCATCTATATGGTTAACGCTTTAAGCTTTTATTTGCATACAGGGTTAGATCCCGAAATAAATTCGGGATGACATTTATAATTTCTTACTTACAATGCCAGGAGTTGTTTTATGAAAGAAATATTTAACTGTGCTCTTATTTACTGCACTTTATGTGATCAATATATTATTTGCGAAGATAGCATTAAATCAAAAGGCATGATTATGTGCAATTGTGGCAATGCTGTCGGGCATTACGGTAAAGTCTTAAAAGATCCTAAAAATTGAAAGCATAAATTGAAATTTATCACTTATTTTTTAATTTTATACTCTCTTTTAATTCATTTATATGCTGTTTAATCTCACTAAAATCAATCTCATCAGAAGGAGCCATTTTAATAAACTTACTAAATGCTTCTACTGCTTCCTTAAAATTTCCCTGCTTTTCAAGTGCATAACCAAGATTTTTATACGCAAGAATATAATTTGGATCTAAGCTTAAGGCTTTTTTATACATTAGAGCTGCTTCTTCAATATTACCTCGGCAATAAAAAGCTAATCCAAGCTGATTATGAGCTTCAGCAGAATTATTATTTATGCTAATAACTGTCTCACAGTAATTAACCGACTCTTCCCATTTACCTTTTTTGGCATAACAAACAGCTAATCTAAAATTGGCTCCTTCATGCTTAGGCTCCAATTCTAAAATTGCTCTATATATGTCAATAGCTCGATCTACATCTCTTGCCATACCTGACATATTACTCTTATTATCATATGCCTGCGCAAGAGCAGAAAGATAAATCACACTATCAGGAGATAAATCAACAGCTTTTTTAAACTGTTCTGCTGCATCATCATATTTTTTTTCTTTAGAAAGAGCCAATCCAAGATTATAATAAGTGCCAGGATCGTTATCTTTTAGTTTAATCGAAACATTAAATTGCTCTATAGCCTGTACATTATTATTTTTATTGTACAATAATAATCCTAAATTATAATAAGCATCAGGGTCTTTAGAATTTAACTCTATGGATTTCTTAAAATTGGTCTTAGCCTGATCCAAATTACCCATACTAAGATAAGTCAAGCCAAGATTATAATAGGCCTCTGGCCTATCAGGATTAACTTTTATTGCACTCTTAAAAGCTCTTATCGATCCTTGATATTCTTTATTAGAATATGCGTCTATGCCTTTATTATATTTATCTTCATATATATCAGCTAATTTAAAGAATCTAAAATACACTAAAATACCTAGTGTTACTATCAGTAAAACCAATGAAATATAATAAATAATTGTTAGCATATTAATTCCACTTCTTAATTAACAATATCAAGTAAGCATCCCTCACATTAACCTGCACATATTACCACGAATATAGTTGAATTATATTAGATAAGATCTTTTTCTTGATTTTCAATCTAATAATATATTTTTATTTTAACAGATTTTTTACTGGTTATTCCTAAAAACAATACAAAGAAATTCTTACTTATTCAGCAGTAATTGATTTTGTTAAACTTCTTGGATTATTCACATCTCTTCCTAGCAATTCCGCTATTCTGAAAGATAAAAGCTGCAAGCTAATCACAGCAAATACAGGAGAAATTTCACTACTGGATTGAGGAATATTTATAAAATCAGCACCAGCAAATAGCAATCTATTCTCAATCAGAAGATCTTCCTGGCTCTTAATTATCACTAGATCAGGATTTCTTTTTCGTTTTACTTCTTCTGTATTTGATATGACTAAATTATAATTTTCACCATCAATTTGATATGGAGATATTATAGATATAACAGGAATATTCTCATCAACAACCGCAACATAACCATGCAAAAACTCACCTGCTGGATATCCATTAGCATCAATATAACTTGTTTCTTTAATCTTTAATGCCCCTTCTTCAGCAACAGCAGAATTTGTACCTCGCCCTAACAGTATCAAACTTTTTGAATCCTTTATTTTTTCGGCCGCCTTGTCAATTTGATCTGTATTCTCTAAAAATTTCTCTATTTTTTTACCAAGAGTACACAATTCAGCCTTTAATTCCTGTATCTTATCACTCGAAATAGAGTTTCTTTTCTCTGCTACGTATAAAGCTAATATATAAAGATTTAACAACTGTGCCGTAAATGATTTCGTTGCAGGAATGCTTTTTTCTTTACCGGCACCAACCGGCATTTTTGACTGTGCAAGGTTATAAATCTTTGAGTCAGGATTATTCGTAAGCGCAAAAGTATAAGAACCTTTTTCAATTGCAATTTTTAAAGCAGCATAAGTATCAGCAGTTTCTCCTGACTGAGATATAGCAATTACCAGATCATTTTTATCCAGACTTGGATTTCTATGAGCAAATTCACTTGCATAATCCACAAAAACAGGCAGATTTAAAACTTCTTCAAGAAAATATTTTGCTATATTTCCGACATTTCTTGATGAACCACTTGCCACAATATAAATCTTATTCAGGTTTTTTATTTGCTCATCACTAATATTCAGGCTTATTCCTTGTACTGGCAAATCTATCGGCAAATATTTTTTCACCAGCTTATCAATAATCTCAGATTGTTCTTTTATATCACTAAGCATAAGGTTTTTTCGTACACCTCTTCAAATAGTCCTGAATACAAGAAAGATTTTTACGCTTTCTAAAAATATTATAATTCTATACAATATATATCGGCATTTTAGAAACTATACTTTGATAATTTTTATGGTTTCTGACTTATTTATTTAGATTTATTAAGAGGCTGTTTGAAAAGTCTATTATTTAGCTAATTGTCTAAGCA
>Ga0156398_1005_pt1 | contig 20910 bp, 19 predicted proteins | sample RifOxyA3_FD_108042 | JGI IMG/M metagenome (GOLD analysis project Ga0156398, IMG submission 108042) | Candidatus Melainabacteria bacterium RIFOXYA12_FULL_32_12 | reverse complement strand
TCAGATTGAGATGTAGCCTGAGCTTCAAGTTGATTTAATCTATTAGTAACTGCAATTAAGTCGCCTTCTTTAGAATTAGTTGGTTCTAATCCGATACTTCTCATAAATGCTGCAATTTCAGGAGGAGTTTGTGGAGGCGGCATTATACCATTATTATCAATAGCATTTTCTTTTGATAGCTTTAATGCGTCTTCAATAGCAGCTAAGTCACCTTCTCTAGAACCTGTGGGTTTTAATCCAAGAGCATCAAGCTGAGTTTTAGTTGCAGGATCAATTGGAGATTTTCTGTGAAAATTAGAGTTAAATTCTATTCTCATAAAGTCACCTGAATCATCATATACAACTTATATATAATGATTTATCGGCAAGGTTTCTTTAAAAATTTGGTAAAATTAAATAAACATTTACATAAATAAACATTTTGAACTTTTAAAGTTCAAAATGTTTATCTCGATATTTTATTAGATCTGAATTATTTAAGATAAATTTAGATCACTCTTTCAATTATCTCTGGTATGTCAGTAACTGGATTAGCTTTTTTCTTCTTAAAGAAGCGTTCTAAGGCTTCATCAAAAATATCATAAACTACAGGAACTACTACCAAGGTTAAAAATAAAGAAGTAATAAGTCCTCCAATTACTACAATTGCCATTGGCATACGTGTTTCTGAGCCTTCTCCCAGCCCTAATGCTATTGGAAGCATGCCAAATATCATTGCAAATGTGGTCATGAGAATAGGTTTTAATCTTATAGGGCCAGCGCTTATTATTGCTTCTTTTCTTGGCATGCCGGTTTTTCTTAAAGTATTTGTAAAATCAACAAGAAGAATAGCATTTTTCTTTACTAATCCCATTAATAGTATTAATCCTATGAAGCTAAATATGTTTAATGTTTTGCCGGTAAGTAATAAAGCTCCAAATGCACCTATAAAAGCAAGAGGCATTGATAAGAGGATAGTAAAGGGGTGAATGAAATTCTCAAATTGAGCTGCTAAAACCATATATGCAAGTATTATTCCCAGTATCAATGCATACATCATATATAGGAAGGATTCTCCCATTGTATCTGCCATCCCTCTATACTGAAAAGACATATTTTCAGGAAGAATTCTGGAGCTTATTTCATCCAGTTCAGCTTTTGCCTGACCGAGGGGTTTACCTTCCAGGTTAGCATAAAGTGTTACAGCTCTTTGTCTGTCAAGTCTGGTAATAGTGCTTGGGCCTCCGGCTTCTTGGATATGTATGATATTAGATAATTGAACAAATTCTTCTTTATTTGATCTGACATAAATTTGTCCAATATCCTGAGCCGATACTCTGTCTTCTTTGAGCAATCGCATTCTTACATCATATCTTCTGCCTTTTGATGTGTCTTTATATTTAGTAATATCTATTTCTCCACTCATCAGGAAGTTTATTGTTTCTACAATTGTTGCTATATCAACATCCAGATCTGCCGCTCGATCTCTGTCAATTATCACTCGGACTTCAGGTTTTCCTGTTTGAATAGATGTATCAACATCGACAATTCCAGGAAGTATTGAAAATTCTTGATATATTTGTTGCAAATGCTTTTCAAGTTCATTAAGATTTTCGCCTTTAATAATAAACTGAATAGGAACTCGCCTTGCGCCTCCTCCAATTAAGGAAACGTCCTCAACTGATGATTCCAGGCCAATGATAGATCTTAGTTGTTTCCTCACATCAGACTGGATTTCAGTTTGATTTCTTTTTCTATCATGTTTAGGTTTAAGGTTTACAAATAATACTCCTTTATTAACTTCTTGTGCGTGGCCTGAACCTTGTGCATAAAATATTGAGTTTACTTCAGGAATGTCTTTTACGATTTTTTCTGCCTGAGAAAACATATTATTAGTCATTTTGACAGAATAATCTATTGGGGATTCAAGGTTAACCACAAAGCTTCCCTGATCTTCTGAGGGTACAAATTCTTTACCAATAAATTTTGTCATGAATAAACTTGCTATAAATATTAATATAGCTGAAATAATAACTTTTTTTCTGTTATCCAGTGCGAATATAAGTGCCTTTCTGTACATTTCTTCAAAGTTTTTATATTGTTTTTCAAGCCATTCATAGAACTTATTTTCTTGATTATGCTGGGTTTTATGCTTCATAAATCTTGAAGCTAGCATTGGTGTTATTGTAAATGAAATTAATAATGAAATCATAACAGCAAATACTACTGTTAAAGCGAATTGCATAAAAAATCTGCCTATAATACCTTTCATAAAGGCTACAGGGAGAAATATAACTATTATTGCTACAGTAGTGGCTACGACTGCTAAACCTATTTCACGAGTTGCAAACGAAGCTGCTTCTCTTGGATGCATGCCTTCTGCCACATGCCTATGTATATTCTCAATGACAACTATAGCATCATCAATAACAACACCAATTGAGAGAGATAAAGCTAGCATAGACATATTATTGAAGGTGAAACCTAGTAACTTCATCATTGCAAAAGTTGATATTATTGAAACAGGTATTGAAATAGCACTAATCCAGGTTAGTCTTAGGCTCTTTAGAAACAGGAACACTATTAACACTGTAAAAATTGCGCCAAAGATAAGATGTTTCTGTACTTCTTCAATAGAACGCTTGATAAATGTTGATTGGTCAAATGCTACCTGAATATCCATGCCTTTAGGTAGAGTTTTTTTAACTGATTTTATTTCTTCTTTTACTTTTTCGATGACTTTAACAGTATTTGTACCTGATTGTTTTTGAATTCCCATCGCTACAGCTCTTTGTCCGTTGAATTTTGATACTGAGCGTTCTTCTTCCATTCCATCTTGAACAGTGGCCAGGTCTTTTAGTTTAATAGCAGAGCCATTCTGATATTTAATTATAAGATTGTTGAATTCTTCAACATCTTTTAGCTCTCCTTTGATTTTTATGGAGTATTCTTTAGTATCAGTTTCTATTCTGCCACCAGGAAGTTCAATATTTTTCCTTTGAATAGCTTGAACAATATCGTGTGCTGTAATTCCATAAGTGTTTAACTTTTCTCTGTCTAACCATATCCTGATTTGCCTTAATCTTAGACCTCCCATATGAATGGATCCAACACCCTGGATTTTTTGGAGTTTTTCTTTCAAAATTTCATCAGTATATGTAGAAAGTTCTCTTTGAGACTGTGTACCTGATAATGCAAGCCACATTATAGGTGTAGAATCAGTATCAACTTTCATAATCACAGGATCGTCTACGTCTTTAGGAAGGCTGCCTTTTACAAATGACATCTTTTCCCGTACATCTTGAACAGCGAAATCAATATCTCTATCAAGTTCAAATTCCACAATGACATTTGATACACCTTCAATACTGGTTGAAGTAATTGATTTTACTCCATTAATTGTATTAATAGCACCTTCAATTTTATCTGTTACGTCTATATCTATAATTTCAGGGCTTGCACCCCTTAAAGTCGTTGATACGCTGACTATTGGAAAATCGACTTTTGGATATAAATCAACCCCAATGGTCGGATAGCTAATAATTCCGAATAAAACCAGAACAAGGATTATCATGCTTATAAAAACAGGCCTTTTTATTGATAAATCAGCGAGCCACATTTATTTTTACTCCTTCTGAAAGATTTTGCTGTCCTGTGACAATTATCGGTTGATTTTCCTGAAGGCCTTGTAGTATTTCCACCATTTCTCCATACTTTTCACCAATTTTGACAGAAGTAGCTTTTGCAACATTAGCCTCTATTTTGAAAACTTTTGCTTCTGTATCGTCAAAAAGCAATGCTACGGATGGAATCATTAAAACATTCTTGATGTTTTCGGTATAAATTTTGGCTTTTGCAAACATGCCAGGCTTTAATTCCCCTTTTGTATTGTTTACCAGGGCTTCAATTTTGAGATTACGTGTTTGTTCTTCAATATTTGGATAAATAGTTTTTATAGTGCCTTTGAATTCTTTATCAGGATATGCATTTACAGTAAATGTAACTTCCTGCCCTTGTTTTATTTTTCCTATTTTCTCTTCAGGTATTGTAAATGTTAGCTTTAGAGGATTTGTCTGAATAATCTCAAAAAGAGCAGTCCCTTCACTAACATAATCTCCTGATGCAACTTTTTTTTCTTTAATAAATCCATTGATAGGCGAGCTTACAACAGTTTTATTTAGTTCTTGTCTTGCTAAAGCCAGAGACGATCTTGCTTGGTCAATATCAGAGGAAGCGACAGTAAGCCTTGTAGCAGCATCATCGTACTGTTGTCTTGATATTACTTCTTTTTCATAAAGAGTTTTCTTTCTCATATGCTCAGTTTTAATATTTTCATAATAAGCTTGAGCTTGTTTTAATGCAGCTTGTGCACTTTCGACTCTTAATCTATAGTCTGTCGGTTCAACATAAGCTAGGATAGTACCTTTACCAACAAGACTGCCTTCTCTAAAATTAACTCTGCTTAGAGCTCCACTTGTTTCAGCACTTACAATAACTTCTTCAAAAGATTCTAGAGAACCTATGCTATCTATAGATGGTCGTATTTGCTTCTTTATAACATTAAATGTCTCTACATTTATTATATTTTCTTGGATTTCTATGCTTTTTGCTTCCTCGTTTTTTGAACATCCAGCGAGTGTAAAAATAACCAGGAAGGAAAATATTAAAGTTAATGCATTTTTATAATGCGTCATAGTTATTTACTCCTTTATTTTGAGCTCTCAAATCATTATCAATTTCTTTTAAAAACACACCTGTTGCTCTTTTAAGTATAAGAATGCCTATTTGGTAATCATACTGTGCATTTATAAGTTGTTGTTCTGTGGAAACCAGAAAATTATTAGCATCCACTATGTCTATACTATTGGCAAAACCTTCTTTAAACTGTTCAGATATTTTTTCATAATTATCTTTAGCTAATTTTAGCTGATCTTGAATTTTGCCAAGAACACTTTGTTGTGTCATTAAATTATAATAAGCATCATCTACCTCTAGGCTTATTGTGCTTTTAAGATCTTTGTATAATAATTCTGATTGTTTAAGCTTTGATTTGGCTTCATCAATCTCTGCTTTTCTTCTTCCTCCCTCGATAAGAGGTATCTTAAGGCTAATTTGTCCGTATATAACATCTTTATTATTAAAAGAAGTTGAGGGGGATGTGTCATTTCCTGTATAAGCAGCTTCAAGGGAAACATCAGGTAAATATGTACTCTTTACAAATCTAACCTGGTCTTTTGCGATCTGTGTTTGCAAGTCAAAACTCTTTAATTCTGTCCTATTAGTTACAGCTTGCTCTTTTAAACTTGCTAATTCATCAATATCAATTGATTCAAAAGAAGTCTCCCTAACTGTAAAATTATCTTCAATTTCGGTTAACTTTATCAGATTTGCTTTGGCCATTTTTAAATTATTTGTTGCTCTTATTACATCAGATTGCGCTTGTGAAACTTCAGCTTCTGCCCTTAGAACAACCGTTTTAGTGATCTCTCCAACTTTGAGTCTTAATTTTGTTACATCTTTATGTTTTTCTAACCTATTAAGATTTTCTTGAGCTATTTTCAATGTTTTTTGAGTTTTTAGAATATTATAATAAGCAGATGCGACATTTAATAAATAGTTTTCATTTACAGTTTTAAAATCAGTTTTGCTTTTCTCTATTTTTTTCTTACTCATATTTAAAGCAATGAACTCTCTTCCTCCAAGAGATAATGATTGTTCCAATTTTGCGCCCCAAGTATATGCATTTTCAGGTTGTATAGTGAAGCTTCCACCCGAAGCGGTTTTTGCTTTGTCATATCGCCTATAATCCCCAAAAGTAGATAGATTTGGTATAAGATCTGATAAGGTTTTATTCTTCTGGATTCTTGAAATTAAGACATCTTCTTTGGATATTTCTATAATTTCTGATTTTTCTATAGCAGCTTCGTAAAGATCGGCGAGAGAGTATTCAGGACAGACATTTTCTACTGCATATATTTGTTTATCTATAGATAAACAAAATATGAACATTAATAATATTGCTATAATCTTTGATTTTGTGCTGCTTTTCATTTTAATTTCCATTCATTATCAGCTATTAATTGTGAGTTTACCTAGTAATTTGCCTAATGTCACTATTTCTTCTTTTTGTAATTCTTGACAGAGTTTATTCTCAAAGTTAACTATATGAGAATAAATTGCTTCTGCTAATTTTCTTCCCTTTTCTGTTAGGTATACTTTGTATACTCTACGATCTTCAGTATTTATTTTTCTGATAAGCAACTTTTTTTCTTCTAGGATATCTATTAAACGGGTAATGTTTGGTTTTTGTTTTAATAGTTTATTTGCCAGTTTATTCTGATACTGCCCATCTTCCTTGCTTAAGGTGTACAAAACACCCCACTGCTCAGGTGTGATATCGAAACCTTTAGATATAAACATTTGTTTTATGGCTAACTTAATGCTTAAAGAACTCTTTCCAATCTGATATCCCACAAAGCTTTCTAACATCTTGAATCTACCACTTATTAATAATTAGTTAATATATTAACTATTACTATATTAACTAATAGTTGTCAATAACAGATTTAAGGACAGCGTAAAAAATACTTACGCATTTTTTATTGCGTCCTTAATCCATAACGTATTTTTCTAGGAATTGACTAAGATTTATTTCTGAGACTAATTTTATGAAATAAGCTAAAACCCCTACTTCAAGTCTTGTTAACCTGTAAGTAGAGGTTTTATATTAGAATAGCAATATTTCGCCAGATATTTATGCAGAATTACGTTAGAATTAGGTAATGTTAAATAAGAAACTAAAATCGAGGGAGTCATTGCGAACCTTGTAGCAGGGATATTTTCTATAATCGATGTTGCGACGCAATCTCAAAAACGTTATTTGCATTAAGATCACTTCGCAATTAAGACAAACGATAGTCTTCCATATTTAATATCTCGTGATGACTCATTACTTGACTATTATCCAGAATTTGAAAATTTAAAGAGAATTGATACAGATTAACAAATCAATGTAATATTAAGACACCTGTTTTTTGCTCTTTCTTCAAAATCATTCTGCCTAATATAAGCTGTAGATTTGTCGTATAATTCCTTATAATGTCTTCTTTGTCCGGCTATACCTTTTATATGTACATTATATGCTAGTTTTAAATATCCTTTCATGACACTAAGGAGAGAGCTAAGGGTTGTAGCTTTTGAATTTCCGCCATTTCTTATTCCAAGGAAGTTGGGGACTTCAGCAAATAAATATCCTCTTCTTATAAGTTTAATTAGTAGTTCTGCCTGATAAAAGAATCCAAAATTGTTGATTTCAACTTCATCAAGTATTGCTCGTCTATAAAAAGTTGTTCCATTAGTGTAATTAAGGTTTATTCCAAAAGAAATATTAATTATTGACCTGTAAAGAGTAGAGATAAATCTTCTTTTTTTATCTCTTACTTCTCTATTGTGAATAAATGGGATAATAATATCTACATGATGCATTAAAGGAAGAAATGACAGTGCATCTTCAGGATCATTCTCATTGTCTCCCGGAAACATAACCACTACATCCATTGCAGAGCTTTTTATACCATCCCAGAATGAATATCCAATGCCTTCTGGTTTATCATGGCTTATTAATCTTACATTATTATGAATTTTAATTATATTTTCTACAATATTTCTTGTATTATCTGTACTCCCATCGTTAACTACAATTATTTCCCCCTGAATACTGTATTTCTTAAAGGCATCAAGAGTAGAAAATACAGCTTGCTCAATATTATTTTCTTCATTTAAAGAAGGCATTATAACAGATAAAGTTAAATTATCAGACATTTAAATCACTTCCACCCTATACGATTCCAACCAGTATGTTCAAAAATTTCTTTTACATCATTATACAATAAATCATAATAAACTAATTTAGTTATTTTTAGTCGTTTAATTAAGGACAGCGTAAAAAATACTTACGCATTTTTTATTGCGTTACTTATTTGCGATTAATTTAAGAAGATCTTTATGTTTTTTCTCTATATTTAGATTTTCAACAAAATCTATAGAGAGTTTTTCTTCTGATTTTAGATATATAGTACCAAATTTATCCATATAACCCTGAGTTATTGCCTTAAATACTTCTTCAAATTCATTTTTGGGGCTGGCTTTTTTCCAGTATGATTCTATTGCGTGGTAACATTGAGGATTTTCGCCAACATTTCCTGTTAAAGAATAAGCAAGATCTGAGCAGCCCCCTAGACAAACAAGACCGAATTCACAGGATTTACAGAAGCCTTTTAATGATAAATATCTGTTTAGCCTTTTATTCCATTTGCAGAGTTTTTTTGAGTGCCATATCTCTTTTAAAGATTGTTGTCTTAAATCTCCTTCTGTAAATTCATCCTGATAAATAGATAAACAGCCCTGAACTTTACCGTCACTTCTAATTCCAAGTACTCCTTTTCCAGCAGAGCATCCTGTCCATTGTGAATATGAAGTATGTCTAGGGATTACCTTTGAAAAATATCCATAATCATGAAGACATATGATTGCTAATTGCTTCATTGGGACAGTTATTCTGGACTGAGCAAAGAACAAACCTGATATATAATATTCAAATAAATCCAGGAATAAATCATTTTGCATTCTTCCATGAGGAGCAGCAAGTTGAATTTGCCAGGCTTTAAATGGAGAATTAATCAGTCTTTCTCGAAGCTGTGGTAATTCAGAAATATTAAGCTTATTTAAAGTAGTTATAGCAACTGCATTAAGACTTGTTTTATCAATATATTCCATTATATTGAAGATTTTATCAAACAGTCCTGGAACTTGTCTTATGTGGTCATTGGTTTCAGGATTCCCGCCATCTATACTTATACCAAGAGTTTTAATGCCTATGTCTGCCAGAAAATCAATTTTATCTTCGGTTAAAGCTATACCATTTGTTATTATCGAGACATCGACATTCCCTTGAATTAATCTTTTGATAATTTCATGCCAGTCAGGTCTGAGAAATAGTTCTCCCCCGATTAGATTTACAACTTTACAGCCAACTTCAGAAAGCTGGTCACATATATTGAGAGCTTCTTCTGTACTTAGTTCATCTTCTCTTGCATCTCCCGCTGACGAACCACAGTGAATACATCTGGCATTACATTTTAAAGTAATTTCCCAGACTACATTATGTAGCACTTTTTTCTTGAACATTTATATTCTCTTATTATAAGTTTATTTGCTTAAACATTAGTCGATAACCTATTATTTATCATTAGGCTTTACTGTAGGATAGGTATCAAAGATGTCATCAGTGTAATATACACCATATTTTGTAACATATCCACCGGGATCACTATAAGTAGGCTTTTGAACATTAGTATTTTGATTATCGGGCTTCTGTTCAGCAGGTTTTTTATGACAGAATAATCTTTGTATTATTGATTTTTTTTGACTATTAGGATCTTTTTGAGATTTGCTTAGAACTGCCGGACTAAAAAGAAGATTTGATATGAGAAGTATTGATAAGAACTTGTAAACTTGTTTAAACATATGTCCTCCTATTACTTTTATCATTATAAAGTTTTTAATTATTGATCATTAGGTGAAGGGTATGTGCGATAAATATCATCTATAATCTGTACACCGTATAAGGTAGTAAATTTGCCTGAATCATCATTATATGGTGGCATTTTTTCAAGATTGGGATCTCTATTAATAGGATCTTGATTATTAATGGGTTCTTCATTATCTGTATTATTAGCTTTATCATTGTTCTGGCAAACAGTTGCAGAGAAACTCTCAGTGTTTTTCTGTGATTTAGTTAAACCGGCTGGGCTAAAAATAAGATTTGATATTAGGAGTACTGATAAAAATCTATATATTTGCTTAATCATTCGTTCTCCTTTAATATTCTTAATTTTAGTTGAACTAATTTTAGCATAGTTTAATCATTAACTTTTATAATTTTCTTAAATAAATACAGGATCCTGAGAATTTATTTCTCCACTGAAAACATGTGCTGCTTCTCTACAGCCACAGTCGCATTCAGACAGGCTATTGCAGTCATTACAGGATGATGGGATATATTCTTTCTGGGTAAAACTTTTCCAGTAACTGTTAGACTTTAGAGATTCAAACTCTGAAAAATGACAAAGCTCAATTGGTGAATGATTGCAGGTTCTGATAAATCCGGAAGGTCCAACTACAAAGAAGTTTATTGCTGCTGAGCATTTGGTAGATACTTTTAAATATGAATACTTGCTTGTATCAATAATACATTTAGGAAGCTCTGTTCCAACGCTTCCTTTTCTATTAGCCGTTTTTAAAACCTCTTCAGCTATATCAAGCATCTTATTTATATCTTCTATAGAAAGTAAAAGTTCTTTGGCATATTTTAGCCCTCGTCCACCAGGAAGAAATCTGTTTAATAGAAGTGAATCTGCTCCTGCTATTAGGGCTTCAGATATGGTTTCATATAATTCAAACAGGTTTTTCTTGGTTACTGTGATATTTACAGTTGTAGTAATACCCATTTCCTTGGCTTTGGTGAAATTTTTGAGAATTTTCTGGTAATTACCTGATTGAGTATGATATTTAAATGTCCTAAGACCCGGTAAACTCATACTTAGATGAATATTATTATCTTTACAAAGAGAAAGTGCTTCATCATTAACAAGTTCGCCATTAGAGATTAAGTACAATTTTGGTGGTTTTTTCTCTGAAACCAAAATCCCATCTTTGGTTTCAATATATTCTGATATGCAGGAACCTGCAAACTCGATAATTTCTTTGAGGTCTTTTCTTAATAAAGCTTCTCCTCCGGTAAATGCAATATTACAAACACCTTTTTCAGCCATCAGCTTTATGCAGTCTTTCCATTCCTGAAGACTTAATTCTTTTCTCTTTTTAAAATCATTCTTTGCTTCCCAGGGACATGAGCAAAAAAGGCATTTATGATTGCATTTATAAGTCATTTCCAGAACGCAGGTTGCAGGAAGAAATGATGGAGCCAGTTTTGAAGTTAGATTATTTTCCATTATTTTTTATCTTTATCTATTTTTATCTTTATTCCGAGCAATTCTTCCAGACGAGCTTCATCGTTTGCTAAAGGAACTTTCTCATAGTAATTGTCGTGCTCTTTTATTCCTTCTGAATATTCATAAAGCAGCATTATATCATCTTTAGTGATATCACAGGTTTTATGCGGGTTTGAATCTTTGCTGGCTTTTACTATAAGACATAAGTCTCGAGTCTTTGTGTTTGGACTGCATTTATCGCAAAACTGAGACTCATCCAATTTTACATATATTTTTTTTATTTTTTTAACAAGATTACGGTAAGAAGGTATTGAATCAAGTGTTCCACTCGCATATATCGGATATAAAGTCATTTCTCCGCACACAGGGCATATATATTCTGCTCTTTCAGGTGGGGCTGCTACCTTATAACACATTGCGCCTACTGGCTCTTTCCAGCTATCAGAATTTTGGGGTAATTGCTCGAGCTTATTAGCATATTCAAATTTTGAGAGTTGATCCCATGCTGAATTGCTATTATCTTTCGCTAGTGTGTATCCTGTAAATCCTACGAAAACAGCAATAAATATGACTAAAATAAAGATAAAACTATACCACATATATTCTACTTTCATTCAGTATTAAAATTATAATTTTACCGTTGCTCCAAGCAACTCTTCTAAGCGATCTTTGTAATTTATTATAGGAAATTTCCCATAATATGTACTATGCTCTTTTATTCCTTCTGAATATTCATAAAGCAGGTTTATATCCTCTTCAGTAATATCGCTAGTTCTTTGTGGTATTAAGTTTTTATGATTTTTGGGTTTTATTAAGAGGTATAGTTTACGGGTCTCGATATTTGGACTACATTTCTCGCAAAGTTCAGATTCATCGAGTTTAACATCCAGTTTTTTTATTTTTTTAATAAGACTACGATAATAAGATATTTTACTAAGATCAGTGCCTCCTATATCAAAAAAACTGGAATATAAGGTCATTTCTCCGCAAACTGGACATATATATTGATCCCTATCTGGTGGAGCTGCTGTATCATAACACATTGCACTTACAGGTTCTTCCCAGGTATTAGGATTTTGAGGTAACTGTTCTAGTTTATTAGCATATTCAGACTTTGAAAGCTGATCCAATGTTGAATTATTATTATCTTTCGCTAGTGTATAACCTGTAAACCCAACAAAAGCAATGATAAACACAATTATAATAAAAATAACATTACACCACATATATTCTTCCTTACAGTTAATATATTATTTTTAAAATTAACGGTTATTCATAACCGTTAATTTTATTGTTTTAAGCTTTTATCTTGGCATTGGTGGAGGAGTAGTCTTCAAACTTCTGTACTTCTTAGGAGTATAAGGATTACTTCCATCAGAGTTTCTTAATAACTGTGGAGTTGGATGTTCTCCTGCGTCTCTTAAATCAACTACAGTTGATGAACCACAATTTGTATCAAAACCACAACCTGCAGTAGATCTGGCACCTTCATCAGAAGAGCTGTGAGCCGCATTATTTCCATAGTAATCAGTGTCTTGTGCTTGGTTCCATGCACTTTGAGCAAAACATTTTGCGCTAACTACACCTGATGCAGCCAGTATTATAAAAAGAACAATAATTTTTTTCATGGTATTTCCTTGTCATCTTATGTTTGTTATTATGATTTAGTCGTCAGAGTCTCTCAACAACTGTGGCGTGGGATGTTTACCTGCGCCTCTTAAATCTACAGCTGGAGGACTAGTTGATGGAGTGTCAAAATTATACCCCGAAGTACTGCTTGCACCTTCATAATCGTACGAACCATTGGTATAGCAGTTAGAGCCACTATCGTCAGCAGTTTGCTGTAGCTGTCCCCATGCGCTTTGAGCAAAGCATTTTGTGTTAACTGTGCTTGATGCTGCCAGTAGCATTAAAACAATAAATATCTTTTTCATGGTGCCTCCAAGTTATTTTAATGGAGTGATTATAACTGAAAATTTCAAAATAGAATAGCTTATTTTATGTTTTCTTTTGTAAGGATTTGTTTGATTTCGTTTACATTTTTGCTTAATGAACGTATAAAATGTAAATGCAATGCCAATAGGACTAAAATCCCCAATGCTAAAAGACTTAACACCAAAGATGCTGAAATTATAACAATTATAAATAATTCATATACGCTTAACATAATAAAACCCTATTTTCGTTCCTGCAATAATTCCCATTTTGTAATCTCATCTTTAGCATTCTGGATATCAGGAGCATCGGGAGCTAATTTTATATAAATATTCATACATTCAATAGCCTTGTCGTAATTCTTTAAGCCACTATTGAGTCCTGCAATATTGTAATAAAGTTTTGGGATATAAGGAGCTAACTTGAGAGCCCTTTTGCATTCATTTAAAGCACCATTTAGGTCATTTTGTTTAACTAGTACATCAGCTCTTACCATATGTCTTCTTGCTTCTTCTGACAATGATAGAGAAGCAGGATATTCCTGTAATAAAGTTAAAATATTATTTCTTATTTCTTCTTCTTGCTTTTCATCATTAGCGTATGAAAAAGCTAGTGTATATTCATTTAATGCTTCTTTCAAGAAACCTTCTTGCTCTAATTTAACAGCTTTTTCATTATGCGTCTGTGCTAATTTAGTTAATTCTAATGATAAAACTTGATACTCCTTCCAAATAGGTCCTGCTGTATAAGATATTTCTTTTGTTGGTAGATAACTAACAGCTTCATTAGCCTTACCCAGTTTTAAATAAGCAGTAGCTTTACCTAGCTTTATTAATTCTTCATCAGATGGAAATGGAGTAAAGAGATAATAAACATCAAATCCATAAAGCCTTTCATTTTCCGGCAATTTAGCGCTTGCCAGAATTTTTATTGCCTCATTATAATTACCCTTATCATTATTTGCCAATCCCCATGCCAGCTTTGCATTAAAAGATTCAGGATTATATTTTATTGCCATTTGAGCATCAGAATGAGCTTTCTCAGACTCGCCTTGCGCTCTATAGATTAAACTTCTTACTCCATATACTTTAGCCAACCTGGCAAGAACATCTTTATCTCTGGTATTTTCTCTAACTAGTTTTTTCTCCAGGATAACTTTATCTGCTTTTTTGACAGGATTGTTGTATCTTTCTATTTTTAATGTTACTTCTGTTCCAACCGGTCCTGAAATCTCATTTACTATATCATTTGAGGATTTACCTTTTGCTTTTTTTCCATCGATTGCAACTATCCTGTCTCCAAATTGAAGACCTGCTTTTTCAGCAGGACTATCAGGTCTTACTGAAAATACATAATGATAACAGTCAAAAGATGATTTTAGATAAGCAGAATCTCGGATAACCATTCCTACCCTTCCATTATCAGCTTTATCAATATAATCATTAATTAGTTTAAGTGCCTCAGTATAATTACCTGCATTATAAGAAGCCCAAGCTGTTGCCATTATTGAAGGATAATCATCATAAGATACATAACCTGTTTTATAACGTATCTGATTCACATAAGAACTTGTTGAAGTGTTCCAAATAAGTTTATTATAAGGAATAGAATAAGTTGTATTTTTTGTATTTTGTATAGCATCATTATAAGCAGCCAGTGCTGCATCATATTGCCCATTTTGGGCTAAATAATAGGCAAGGCTTATATACATCGGCAAATATTTTTTAGGACTTATATCATCACTCTTAATTTGTATAGCTTTTCTGATGGTATCAACCGCTTTATCATATTGTCCTTTTTCTCCTGAGATCACTCCTAAGAAATAATAAGCAAGCTCATTATTGGGCATTTGTTCTATGGCTTTTACTGCTAAATTTATGGCTGCATCATAATTGTGATCTCTTAAATAGAAATAAGCCAGTATTCTATTCTTTCTTGACAAATTTATTTCAGCGTATGTGTATCTATTATGTAAGTCAATAGCATCTTTTGCCTGATTTGCATAATCATAGATCACTGTACATTGAAATAAATTTGTATCATTTGCAATACACATGCCTGGACTTACTTCATTGAGTTTTTTTAGTGTCTTTGCTGCTTCCTGATATTCTCCCTTTCCATAATAAGCATTTGCAAGGTCAAAATAAGCCTTTCCAAAATCTAGATAATAGCTTGAAGGAGTGGTTTTAGAATTTGTTACCAGTCCACCCAGTTCTATTGCTTTTTTATAGTTAACAATAGCAGTATCGTAATCCCCAACTGCTGCATAATTCTTTCCAAGCCAGTAATATGCATTAGGGTTATCAGGCTGTTGTTCAAGCACAAGTTTAAAGTGACCTGCACTGTATAAATAGTCCCCATAATTATAAGAGCCAATGCCTTGCTGTTGTAGATATTCAGGACTACAGCCACCAATTAAGATTACTGTAGAAAACATTACCAGTATTAATGATAATTTACGCAGTAAACTTACCTTTTTCATATATTCAACTCCTGTTTATTAGTTTTTAAGCTTTGCTATTGGTATATCGGGTTCTGATAACTTTAAATGTTGTCAGATTATAACAGAACTTTCAGCGTTAACTTAAGAAAAGTGTCCACTATTACCTAGGTTTTTTAATAAAGTTTCCGTTAACTTCTTTATAGTTATAATGAATTGTTAATCCCTGCTCAGCCGTTAATCGTTTCATTTGAAGGGCTTTTACATATTCAGGGCTGCATTCTTTTTTACCGCTGGCACACTGCATGATTTCTCTATCGGAGCCATAGTACATCTCTCTTAGCTCTCCTTCAGTTTTACCAGGAGTTAATAAATCTGAATTATTAGTTTTAGGCACATTAGATACTGGTGTAGTCTGAGGTTCCAATTTAGGCACTTTAAATTCATCGTTAGCAGGATTTTTTGTATAACCCATAGGCGGCACATAAGAGCCTTTTAAGTTTCTAACCGGATCAGAATCATCTAAGGACTTAAGTGGAGTATCTATATTATCTATTTTAGGATTTGTATCAGCTTGATAATCTCTAATCCAGTTCTGAGCCTCTTTTTTCTTTTTAGCTTCTTCCTGCTTTTTTTTAGCTTCAGCTTCTTCAGCCTGTTTTTTCGCCTCTAAAGCCTTTTGCTTAGCCTGTGCTTGCATTTGTGCGTAAACACTATCTACAATGTCATTTCTCATCTGTGGCGTGAGAAGGGAACCTGAAGAATGTTTGGGATGTGTCTTTGGCTTTGTGTAGGTATTTGGTGAATTATCATTTGATTCTGAAGAGGGAGGTGGTGAAGGAGTTGCTGGCATGGGAATATTTGTGTTGCTATTGAAATTAAAACCGCCATTACCATCAAAATCGACCTTACCTCCATAAGAGGCATTAACATTCAATAAATATGATATTGTTAAAATCAATAAATAACTTAACTTAACCTTATAACTTTTCATCCACTAAATACCTTTTCTAATTTAACCCTTTAAATTAAATTTATCAGGTTAATAGTCTTTATAGAAGAAATTTATTATTTTTCTTACTATTTTTAGTAATGTTTATTAATGAAAAGTTTAATTGATTGTAGGCATTAAGACTCAGTTATTTAATCAATTTAAAACTTTTTAATGCTTTTAGAAAGGACGGGATTATTTGATTTGTGTCTTTATACTTAGTCCTTATTTACTGTTGAAACTATCTCGAATAGCATTTGCTACACTTTACCGTCTTTTTCGTTTATTCTAACTGATTCTATTGGAGAATTAGACAAATTTTTTAGGATCTTGAACTATAGCCAAACTCTTTTAATGATAAGTCTTTTTTACGCCAGTCTTTTTTGACTTTTACAAATAATTCCAGAAATACTTTCGAGTCTAGAACTTTTTCTATTTCACCACGGGCTTCGGTTCCAATTTTTTTGATCATAGAACCCTTATCACCAATAATTATGCCTTTTTGTGAATCGTGCTCTACATAAATAGTCGCAGCTATATTAACAATATTAGGCTTTTCTTCATATTTATCTATAGTAACTGCTACACTATGTGGTATTTCCTCATGTGTATTGACCAGAATTCTTTCCCTGATCATCTCTTCAACAATAGCTCGCATATTTTGATCGGTTATTTCTTCATCAGGGTAATATTGAGGTCCTTTAGGCAACTTACGATAAATATTTTTTATAAGATCATCAATATTTCTACCTGTTTTAGCAGAAATTTTAATTACAGGAATTTGCTTGTCCTTAAACAATTCCTTGTAACTATCTATATTCTCATCTCTTTTTTCCATAGATTTAATCTGATCAACTTTATTTACAACCATCATTATCGGAGTATCAGTCTCCAGTAAATTGTTTATGATCCATCTATCCCCAGGACCTGCTGTTTCCGTTCCATCGACAAGATATAAAACTAAATCTGCATCTGGTATAGCTAATCTCGCTTCTTCCAGTAAAAACTCTCCAAGCTTATGTAAGGGTCTATGGATGCCTGGGGTATCAACAAAAATTATTTGGCCTTTTTCAGAGGTATAAATGCCCCTGATTCTTTTTCTTGTGGTCTGAGGCTTTTCACTGGTAATAACAACTTTTTGACCAATTATTTTATTTAATAAAGTAGATTTTCCAACATTAGGTCTGCCAATTATTGCAACAAATCCTGATTTATATGTCATTATAGTTACTCCAAAACAATCTATCTCTATAATATAAATTAGGCAGTTAAAAGTAAACTGCCTAATCTGGTTTTAATTTCCTGTAACTCAATTTATGTATAATTAATCTTCTTCTATTTCCTGTACATCTGTGAAACCGTCTTCTTTATAGAGAATTACTCTGACAATCTTATGCCCGTCCATACTCTCTACTTTCATTTTAATGCCATTCGCCTCAACTTCATCACCAACTTCAGGCTCTCTTCCAACAAGTCCAAATACATAACCGCCTATTGTCTGGAAATCTTCAGTTGGTAAATCAAGATTGAAACGTTCATTTAAATCATAAATTTCTGTTTTTGAACTAACTATTAAAGTATTCTCATCAACTTTTATTATCTCAGTGTCTGGAATATCATATTCATCCCAGATTTCTCCCACAATTTCCTCAAGCACATCCTCTACGGTCACAATCCCTGCAACACCACCGTGTTCATCAACAACCGCAGCAATCTGAGCTTTACTTCTTGTAAACTCATTTAACATGTCACTTATAGATTTATTTTCTGGAACAATTATTAATTCTCTTGCTAGATCTTCGAGCTTAACATTGTCTTTATCGTTATTTTTCAGAACAGCTAAAACGTCTTTAGCATTAATAACGCCAATAATGTTATCTACACTTTCTCTATACACAGGAATTCTTGTATGTCCTGAAATTATAATTTTGTCCATTAACTCATCAACGCTTGCCTCAGCATCAATAAAATCAATATTAGTTCTTGGAACCATAATTTCCCAAACAACTGTATTCGTAAAATCAAAGAACTTAGAGAGCATTTTTGCTTCTTGCGGTTTTAGTACTCCAGTATCTTTACCTTCATCAATTAGACTTTCAAATTTCTCGCCCCAATTTTCTTCAGTATCATCAGCCTGAACTTCAATAGTTATATGAGCAATGTTTTTAACTTTCTCTTTGATTTTTTCTTCAAGTTTATCGGCAATATCATCTGCATCTTTAACCTGAGTTTCCGGATCAACTTCAATTTCCATATTAACAATAAGACCTGAAGATCCCATATCCATTGTTTTTAGGTCATGAACCTGAGATATACCGTTGACATTAGAAGCTATTGTCCTTATCAATTCTTCAATTTGAGGTTTAGCAGCAGCACCTGTTAAAGAATTCATATTGTATCTTAACAGGTAAATAACAAGCCCAAATAGCATAAAACCAATTATTATTGATGCAACAGCATCAGGAATGTACGCAATTGATTCATTAACAAAGAATTTAGATATAGTTATAGCAATAAGCGCAACTATAACACCAGTTAAAGCTGCTATATCCTCGTACCATACAAATTTAGTTGTCGGGCTTTTAATGTGATGTATATGTTTGAATGATTTTAAGAAAGCATCAAACTTGCTTTTAACCTCAATTTCAGCTTCTTCAACGACTGCAATACTTGCACTAGTTACAGCCCAGATTTCAAAAGCAATACTTACAAATAAAGTAATTGCAATTAGGTGATAATTTTTCAATAATTCATGGATATGTTCATTTCCATAAATTAATCTCATGCCACCACTATATAATGATACAATCGTACCAATTAACATTAATAAGCAGGCGAAAAGCGCCCAGACATTTGCTTCCAGACCATATCCAAATGGATGGAATTTATCAGCTGGTCTACTACCTCTTTTTAATCCTACTAATAAGCAAAGACTGTTAAAACTATCTGCTGCTGAGTGTATAGCTTCTGACAACATAGCAGAACTTCTGCTGAAAAACCAGCATATAAGCTTAATTCCAGCTATTCCAAGATTTGCAATTAATGCTCGCCATACTGCGAGTTCTGATACGATACTTTCTGGTTGTTTTGATAGTTCACTATAGTTTTTTGTTGATATATATACCTGGTGACTATCGCTATCTATATTACCATATGAGTCTGATGACATAGATTCTTGTTCCCCTTACACACTCTTCATACACGGGAACGAATCATCATTCTCAAGTCTGATCATGAATGTCCCTCTTTAACTAACCTTTATTTTTGTATTACATTAACATAATAGCAAATTTATTTGAAGTTTGCTTATATATTTTTAAATAATGGTAAAGCAGTAATTATATAATTCAAAACATAGAAGAATCAACATCACGTATTCCGTTGTAATATCTCGCTTATAGCTAGATAAAAATTCTTATAAATAGAAATGTTCAAAAATATTAGCACTTTAACAATCTTAAAATTTTTTAAGATTGTTAATTTTTCCAAATTGCACATATGCTTATTTAGTACTTTGAGCAATTAATTATGGAGATGGGAATGTTTTCGTAGGAGCCTTGCCTGTGCGAAGCTAACAGGCACAGCGACGGAGAAAATATTCCCATTGAAATTATTCGGTCAATCCATTGGTGAACTGTTCCATAAATTCAGGGGGTAAATTATTTCCGTCGCTAACGCACATAATTAAGACTGGAATAATTGATGCCTTGAAAAAGTGACTTTATCACCTTAAATTGACATGGTGCACAGGTTCCTCCAATAAAACATATCCCAATCATCATTATTTTTGAAACAAAGTATCTCTATTTTCCAGATAAGGCTACATAGCCTGTATAATTCATAATAGCCACGTGGTTTATATTCAATGAGTCATTGTACAGCACAACCACCAATGATATATTCCGTAGTACAAGGTAATATTGTTATTCAGCGTATAATTCAGTTCAATAAGAAAGGAATACTATGAAAGCTAGTGTAAATAAAAACGCCTGTATAGGTTGCAGTATTTGTATTGATATTTGTCCTGCTGTGTTCGAGTTTGATCCACAAGGATTATCAGAAGCAACTACAACATTCATTTCTCCAACATTAGAACATGATACAAAAGCGGCTGCAGAAGCCTGCCCGACTCAAGCAATCTCGGTTATGTAAATAAATAAGGGGGAAATTATGAAATCTCGAGACGTAATGACAAAATTTATAAAAATGTGTCGCCCTGAATGTACAGCTAAAGATGCAGTTCAAGTTATGAAAGAACTAAATTGTGGTGCGGTTCCTGTTGTTAATGAAAATAATGAAATTTTAGGCATAGTAACTGACAGAGATATTGCACTGTACACTGTTTTAAATAATAAAGACCCCGAAAAAACGCTGGTAAAAGAATTTATGTCTAAACCAGTTGTTACCTGTCATCCTGATGATGATATAGATGTAGTAATAGAAAAAATGAGGAAAAATAAAGTTAGAAGAATTCCTGTAGTTGATGAAAATAATAAAGTTGTAGGAATAATTTCACTTGGAGATATTGCTGTTATTTCAGGTGAAGAACACGA
>Ga0156398_1007_pt1 | contig 20972 bp, 17 predicted proteins | sample RifOxyA3_FD_108042 | JGI IMG/M metagenome (GOLD analysis project Ga0156398, IMG submission 108042) | Candidatus Melainabacteria bacterium RIFOXYA12_FULL_32_12 | reverse complement strand
ACAAAAATTATATGAATCAATCTTATATCACTAAAAATCTGTCATTTTAGGCTTATTTCATTGGTAGGATGAACCTACCTGTTCATCAATCATCCTGAATGAAGTAAGAAATTTCAATAAACGTCGTATTGTCATGCCGGAACAAGTCCGGCATCTATATAATATACTCTGCCACTTTAAACAAAACAAAAGAAAGATTGTGGCATAAAGGAAAGAGATTCTTCACTTTGTTCAGAATGACAGAACATGTTAGTTAGATTGCCACGGTGCCACAAACACATCATCAATAATTCTTGTATATCAAAGAAAGATTGATGATAATGTGACTGTGGCATAGCCACCTCGCAATGACAGTGCATCGTTTGTTGAGATTTCTCGCTTCGCTCAGATCCATCTTAAATTTGGTTGTCTTGCAGCCAGAGTTTCATCAACTTTTGATGCTGATGTAACCAGAGGTGATTCAAGGACCAATGTTGGATCGTTTTCTATTTCTGTATTAATTCTCTTCATAACATCAATAAAGTTGTCCAGAGTCTCCCTTGATTCTGTTTCTGTGGGTTCTATCATAATTGATTCAGGGACAATTAATGGGAAATAAACTGTGGGGGGATGAATGTCAAAATCCATCAATCGTTTTGCTATTCCAATTGTGTTAACACCTTTAGCTTTTTGGTTTTCACCTGACAAGACAAATTCATGCATACAAATTTGATCATAAGGAAGTTTATAATAGTCTTTTAAATGTTCTTTCAGATAATTTGCATTAAGAACAGCATCTTCACTTACTTTTCTTAAGCCTTTTTTACCCATCATTAATATGTAAGTATAAGCTCTCACTAAAACTCCAAAATTTCCATAGAAAGCTTTTACCTTGCCTATTGTGTTTTCAAGATTATAATTCAGATGATATTTTTGTCCATCAAATCCAACAATAGGTATAGGAAGGTAGCTGGCTAACTTATCAACTACACCCACAGGGCCTGAACCCGGGCCGCCGCCACCGTGAGGAGTTGAGAATGTTTTATGTAAGTTAATATGTACAATGTCAAATCCCATTAAAGCAGGATTTGTGATTCCCATAATGGCGTTTAAATTAGCTCCATCATAGTAAAGAAGAGCTCCAGCTTCATGAACTGCTTGAGATATTTCAAGGATGTTTTCCTCAAAAAGGCCTAAAGTATTAGGATTTGTCATCATAAGAGCTGCAACATCGTTATTTAAAGCTTTTTTAAGCTCTTCAATATCAACCATGCCTTTTGAATTGGATTTAATTTCAATTACATCAAAACCGCACATTTTAGCAGTTGCAGGGTTAGTGCCGTGAGCAGAATCAGGAATTATAACCTTGGTTCTTTTTTCACCCAGTTTTTCAAAATAAGCTTTTACAATGAGCATGCCGACAAATTCACCATGAGCTCCAGCAGCCGGTTGCAATGTAACTGAATTCATACCCGTTATTTCTTTCAGGTATTCTTGCAGCTCATACATAAGCTGTAAAGCACCCTGCACTTTATCTTCACTTTGCTCAGGATGTATATTTACTAATCCGTCAAGATTTGCGGTAAATTCATTGATTTTAGGATTGTACTTCATAGTGCAGGAGCCAAGAGGATAAAAAACGGTATCAACAGAAAAGTTCTTCTGAGAAAGGTTTATAAAATGTCTCATAACATCTAATTCAGTTAATTCAGGTAGATTTACCTTATTTTCTCTAAGAATATCTTTAGGAAGATAGTTATCAAGATTTTTGCTTTCGATTCCAATTTCAGGAAACTTTACGCCTCTTCTTCCTTCTATACTTTTCTCAAAACTTATTTCTGTCATTGGTTTTTATCCTTTATTAATTAGCTTTTAAGATTATATTTTGCAGAAATTTCTTTCAAGCTATCTATGAAAGTGTTTATATCTTTAACATCATTCATTTCTGTTGTGCATATTAAAATGCAGTCTTTTAGTTCTTCAAATTTATTATCAAGCTTGATTCCCGCTAAGATGTTCTGATTTTCCATTTTTTCAATTAATTTGTCTGAAGATAAACCTTCTATTTGTACGACAAATTCATATAAAAAGTCAGAAAATAGAACTTTAAAGCCGGAAATTTCATTTATTTTTTCTGCTAAATAATGAGCACGCTGAGTAGAAATATTTGCAACTTCCTTTAATCCTTCAGGACCTACTACAGAAAGATAAGTAGTTGCAGCAAGAGCCATAAGGGCCTGATTTGAACAAATATTACTTGTTGCTTTAGCTCTTCTGATATGTTGCTCTCTAGCTTGAAGAGTTAAAGTAAATGCTCTTTCTCCATCTCTATCTTTTGTCATTCCTGCAATTCTTCCTGGAATTTGTCTTAAATATTCAGTTTTACAGGCTATAAATCCTCCGTGAGGGCCACCAAATGACATTCCTATTCCAAGAGGCTGAATATCGCCAACTACAATGTCAGCACCATATTCTGCAGGACTTTTTAATAAAGCTAAAGACACGGGATCTACCGCTACTATGAATTTAGATTTTATTCTTTTACTAACTTCAGAAATAGCAAAAACATCCTCAACACATCCAAGATAATTTGGATTTTGAATAAGAATGCAAGCATAAGTGTCTGCTTCTTTATTGTTTAATCCTTCTAAATCTACTTTACCATTTTTAATTGGTAAATATTCAACCTGAATACTTTCTCCAGCGCAATATGTGTTAATAACGGCTTTATATTGCGGGTTAAGGGTAGAAGATATTAAAGCTTTTGTTTTTTTAGTTAGTCTGGAAGCCATTAATATTGCTTCAGCTGAAGCTGTTGCTCCATCATATACAGATGCATTTGCAACGTCCATTCCAGTCAAATTACAAATCATTGACTGATATTCATACATTACCTGTAAAGTTCCCTGGCTGACTTCAGGTTGATAAGGAGTATAAGCTGTAATAAATTCAGATCTTTCTATTACAGTGTTTATACAAGCTGGGATATACCTGTTATAACTTCCACCACCAAGAAAAGAAATACAATTGGAAGTGCTAGTGTTTTTTTGAGCTAAATCCAGTAGCTTCCTTTGAGCTTGAAGCTCGCTTACGCCTTCTGGAATATTAAGTTCACTATTTATTCTTACTTTTGGATTTATATTTTGAAATAATTCCTCTATAGAGCTTAAACCTATTTTTTTAAGCATATCCTGACGAATTTCGTCAGTATGAGACAGGAAATTATACAATTTATTCTTCCTCTTCTTCCTCTTCTAAAAATTCTTTATATTCGTCATAAGTCATAGCGTTACTTAGATTTTCAGAATTATAATCAGTTATTTTAATCAACCAGCCTGCTCCAAAAGGATCATCGTTGATTAATTCAGGTTCAGCTGCAAGCTTCTCATTTATTTCTATAACTTTGCCATCTATTGGCATATATAATTCAGAAGCTGCTTTAACAGACTCGATTGTTCCAAAAACTTCTCCTTTTGAGAAACTTGTATTCTCTTCAGGCAATTCTACGAAAACAATGTCTCCCAATTGTTCAACAGCATAATCTGTGATTCCGATTTTTGCAGTATTACCTTCCGGTAGTATATATTCATGAGTCTTTGTACATAAAACTTTGTCTGGAACATTATTCATTAACTATACCCTCCTACTCCTAGTATAAAAAGGCCTTTTAACCATCTCAGCCGGATGAAGCTTCCCTCTTATATTTATATCTATTTTTGTACCTATTGAAGTTGGAATTTTTGTACTAACGTATCCAAGTCCTATATTAGCACCAACAAAAGGTGCAATACCACCACTGGTTACATAACCAACTTTTTCATCATCTTTAAAAATTTCATAATCATGTCTTGGTATGGATTTGTCCAGCATTCTAAATCCTACAAGAATTTTATCTAAATTTTCATTAGAAAGCTGGGATAAAATAATATTTTTTCCGTAGTAGTCTTCTTCTTTATCAATAGGGATAGACCAACCAAGAGATGCTTCAACAGGGGTTGTTTTTTCGTTCATATCCTGACCGTATAAAAGCATTGCTGCTTCTAGTCTCAAAGTATCTCTAGCTCCTAATCCTATTGGTTTTAAGCCGTATTTCTCACCTTTTGATAAGAGTTCTTGCCATAATGAAGGAGCTTCTTTATTGTTTATAATGATCTCAAAACCATCTTCACCAGTATAACCTGTACGGGATATAAATACTTTAAACGAGTCTAGATTTGTTTCTTTAATTGAAAATCTTGAAGGTTGATCTTCTTTTGATAAACCAAATTCTTCAATAATCTCTGTTGCTAATGGTCCTTGAATAGCTATCATTGCTAATTCAGCAGATTTATTCTCAATTTCAACATCAAATTGATCGTTTTTCTTGTTAAATTCTACCCAGTGTAAGTCATCATCAATTCTTGAAGCATTAACTATCAAAAGAAAGCTAGGATTATACTCTTTATCTTCAAGTCTATAAATAATAAGATCATCAATTATTCCAGCATTTGGATTAATAAGCTGAGAATAAACAGCTTTTCCAGTAGTTAATTTTGAGATGTTCTGAGGTACGAGCTTTTGTAAAAAATTAATTGATTCTGGTCCATAAATAAAAAATTCTCCCATATGGGATACATCGAATAAACCAGCATAATTTCTTACTGTTAAATGTTCATCTATTATACTGCCATATTGAAGAGGCATTTCCCAGCCTCCAAAAGGCACCATTTTAGCACCGAGTTTTACGTGCTCTTTACATAGTGGGGTTTTTTTTATTTTTTCCATAATTACTTTCATAATTCTAATAAAAAATTTTGTACCATATTCAGATTTTTAACCATCAAGAAATTTTGTCAAGTTATATTAGTACTTTGATCGAATAATTTTGAAGGGAGGTATGTTTTCGGAGGAGCCTTGCCTGTGCGAAGCTAACAGGCATAGTGACGGAGAAAATTTACCTCCCTGAAATATCTTCATAATTTTTCGGCCACTCCATTAGGTTAATAAAAGCTGTTTTATTAGACAACCTCTACTTATTAAAGATATTATCCGTTAAATCCTCCTTAATTATTTGATTTTTTAAGGTAGCTTGACGACCGATTAAGTAACCGGATATAGCAGCTGTTATTGGAACGCAAAGAACAATTCCAATACTGCCGGCTATTGCGGCTGCTATTTCACTTGCAATTGAATTTAAATTAATAAACTTAATAAAAGGGACATTTGCGGCAAGTAATATTAGAGGAAAAGCTCCTCCAATATAAGCAAGAATTAATGTATTACTCATTGCTCCTATTATATCTGTACCAACGTTTAAGCCTGATTTAATAAGCTGGGTAGGAGATAATAATGGATTTGTCTCTTTTACTTCCGTAATACTGCTTGCAATTGATATTCCTACATCCATTATTGCTCCCAGGGATCCTATGATCATTGCAGCGGTTAAGATTCCTGTAAAATCTAAATCAGGCCTTGAAGTCCATAAAATTACGGATTCCTGATCAGTTAGACCTGTTAAAGGAGCTATTTTAATTATCAGCATTGAAAGTAATCCGGCAACAGATAAGCCTCCTACAGTTCCTAGAGTTGCTGAAAGGCTTTTTATATTAATTCCTCCAATAACAAACATTGTAACTAGAGTCGAAATAAGAGCAATGGCTATGGTTGTTGGTATGATAGGATAATTACTTAAAATAGCAGGGATTAAAACAAAAAAGACCAAGAATGCTGTTATTCCTAACGAAAACAACGTTCTTAGTCCTTTTATGCCACTTACTGTGAGTATTAAAGTGAGAAATAAACCTAATATAATCATTAAAGCTGGTGCACGTTCAAGATCAGATATATAAAAATCAGACTTATCCCCTTTTTCTTCTATTTCTAGTATTACCCTCGATCCGGGTTTAATTTTAATGTCATACGCAGGATTTGAGGTTAGTTGATTCTGAGTTTCTACGGTTTCTCCTTTATGTTTTCCGCTGATTATTTTAACTTTTACTGTCTGGGTAGTTTGAATGCCACCCAGAGTTTCATGTAAAAGTTTATTTTCTTTCTCCGAGGATATTTCCTGAATTTTACCAACAGCGTACTCAAGTTTTAGAGGCATAGATTCTTTACCAGTATTCTGTCCGTACGAAGGAAGAATAATCATCAAAAATGAGATTATAAGGAATGATAAAAATAGCTTAAACTTGTTCATACATAAATTCTCTAAAAACTAGAACAAACTCTGCTGTGAATTGGGAACTTTATAGCCTAAATGCTTGTATCCTGCAGGAGAAACCTTTCTTCCCCTTGGGGTTCTTAAAATAAAACCTGATTGTAATAAAAATGGTTCATAAACATCTTCGATGGTTCTAATATCTTCACCAAGAGCAGCAGCAAGGGTTTCAATGCCTACAGGTCCACCATCATATTTTTCGATAATTAGTTTTAAAAGATCTCTATCTGTTGTATCGAGTCCATATAGGTCTATTTTTAGCATATCAAGAGCATCATTTGCAACTTCTTTAGTGATGATTCCATCGGCTTTAACCATTGCATAATCTCTTACACGCTTAAGTAACCTATTAGCAATTCTTGGTGTTCCTCTTGATCTTGAAGCTATTGTATTTGCTCCATCTTCAGTTATTTCTGCATTAACAATTGAGGCAGTTCTTTTAACAATCAACGATAATTCTTCATTATTATAAAACTCTAATCTATATATAATACCAAATCTATCTCTTAAAGGGCTCGATAAAGCACCCGCCTTTGTTGTTGCCCCAATAAGAGTAAATCTAGGAATTGGAACTCTGAGTGTTTTTGCACTTTGGCCCTTCCCGGTTGTTCTATCTATTGAAAAATCTTCCATTGCAGGATATAAGATTTCTTCTGCAACCTTATTTAATCTGTGAATTTCATCGATAAAAAGAATTTCACCATTTCTTAGTGTCATTAAAATGCCAATTAAATCTCTCGGCCGTTCAAGTGCTGGAGCAGAGGTGATCTTGAAACTTACATCCATTTCATTTGCAATAACACCAGCTAAAGTTGTTTTTCCTAAACCTGGAGGTCCATATAACAACAGATGATCTAAAGGTTCATTCCTTTGTTTGGTTGCATCAAGACTAATCTTGAGTGTTTCTTTTAACTGTGATTGTCCAATATAATCCTGAAAAGTTTTAGGTCTCAAGTTATTTTCAAAGCATTTATCGTACTCTGTTTCTTTAGCAGAAATATTTTCTCTTAAAAATTCTTTTGGTTTCTTTTCATTTGATGAAATTATGGCCAATTTGTACCCCTTATCCTCAGTTTGATATTGTAAAAAAAGAATTTAAAATTAAAACAAGCTTGAATGGGTTCAATTTTCGGGAAGAGCGGGCTTTGTCCAGTTGTATTGAAAACTTTATACCTGCTTCAGAGCTAATTTCTTTATATACCATATAATGATATTATACCTGAAAAATTAATAAAAAGGCATTATTTAGCTAACTTATAAGTTAGCTAAATATAAAAAAAGAGAGCCAAAACTCTCTTTTTTTATTCAAAAATTTTTCTGTTTAAACTTAATTTTTACTAGATTTTTCCGATAACTTCGATTTTAACTCTAGAAACACCAGACTGTATAATCCCTGTTTCTTTAGCCGCAGCTCTTGAAAGATCTATAATTCTACCTTGGACAAAAGGTCCCCTATCGGTAATTTTTACTATACAAGATTTATTGTTATTTAAATTTGTTACTTTAACCAGAGTTCCAAAAGGTAATGTTTTGTGTGCTGCTGTAAATTCATGTTTATTATAAACACTACCGTTAGCAGCTTTCTTTCCATGGAATACTCCACCATACCAGGAAGCAACACCAACTTCTTCTTTTCCAAGATATTTTCTTGCAAATGTAGCGGATATATTACCCCTGGATGCTATAAATGAATTTCCTCTGACAATTTTTGGTGCTCCAAGAGCTTCTCTGATATTATTTACCCAATGAATTGATAAACCTGATGTTGATAAGCCTATAGCTTCAGCATTTTTTTCATCTACAGTAAAGAAAATAGTATTACCTGCTCTACCAATGCTGCAATTGTTTTCTTTTCCAGGAATAATATCTTTAGGATTGCCGTTTTTTAGAATAAATTGCTGCAATCTATGAACCAGAATTTTGGCTCTGTCTTCAGGAGAAAATCCACCGGCAGGATGATTATACCTAACGACTTCTTTATTATTGATATATATAGCGGCATAATCTGTCTTGGTTTCTTTATTGGTGAAAATTTTGTAGTTAATCTTTACAGCCGTGTCTGTTCTAGGATTCGAAACTTTTATTGTTGTCTGGGATTTAGGTGCTTGAATGACCTTAGGCTTTTCTGTCAGGTTTGCTACCTGAGTTTTTTCTGACGGAGTAACCAGACTTTCTGTACTGATATGTTTTTTGTCATGTACATCAGCAACATCACTTGCCATTGCTAGATTAGAAAAGTTAATTAGTAAGGTAGCTAAGCTAAGTGTAAGGATTATTCTGTTTTTATTCATAAATTTAACCATAATTATTCCAATTTTAGTTATGCATTTGTTTATATGTGGCGTTAATATTGAGTTTTAATATAATTAATTGATATGCGCTAACTAATCTTGTTCATAAAACATAATTAAAGCCGCTAATAAAATCTAGTCAAGTTTTTTAGGCTGAATGAAAAAAACTCCTGAATCTCTCTAATTAATTAGAATTGACAGGAATTTTTTATTTAACAATAAAAATTTTTTCTAATTTATTTTGTTCAGGAAAAATATTGCTACAAATGTAAAAATTAGGAATTTAGATTTTAGATAATTTAATTTCCTAATTTTTCGTTACAATTTGCAATAATCTTATAAAAATATATAAACAATATTAGCCTTGTTCTACGTATGGAAGGGAATTTCGGATTACTGCCAGTAGATTTTCATCCTTAATACTTGCTAATAAGTCATTCAAATTATCAATTTGTGAAGTAAATCCTAACTTTATCAGAGTTAAAATGGCTTCATATACAACTATCTCGGGTTCATTACTGTTTAATATAAGATTCTTTAAATAAGATGCACAATTCTTAAGTTCTAATTCGTTTATGGTAGCTATAGCAGATAATTTTCTCTTTATATTGTCTACTTTTAATTCTTTATTTATGTTTTCTATCTGTTTGTTCCAGAAATCTTCACTTTCACAAATCAATAAATGATAGATTTCCTCTAATTCTTTTAAAACAGTCTTTTCTTCGTCAAATGTATATTGTGAATTGCTGCTAAATAAAGAAATTTTCGATTTGGCTTTTAGTAAAAGCTGTGCATACTTTCCTGATAAATTACCATCAGGATGCTCTTTAGCTAATTTAATGAGCTTTTCAATGCATTCATAAATATTAAAGTCTAGAATAGCATTTAAATCCCAAACTTCAGCAAGTCCGGATAATATATTATCAAATGCTTCAAAGGCTAAGATTTGAATATCTTCTTCTTGTTCGAATAATTCATAAATATTTACTAAGCTTGCAGCTTCTCCAGCTAGATATTCAGCCATCCCTGAGTTAGCCATAGCTTTTAATATTAGGATGATTGCATCTTTATTCCCGTAATTTGATAAAAATTCTGCTGCTTCTGTTTTTTCCCAGTCATCATCCGATTTTAATTTATCTATAAAATAATTATAGGAATCTTGGTCATTTATTTTGCCTAATGCTTGTGCTGCATTATTTTTTAATGGTTGATATTCTTCTTTTGTTGCTTCAAAAAGAGCTTTACTGGCATCATTATTATTTATGTAATAGAAAAATTTTGCTGTGTATGATTTTTCTTCTATTGTTCCTGAAATCAGCAGGTCCAGGATTTTCTTGTTAATTGTATCGTTGGAATAGTTTTTCAGGCATTCAGCAATACAGTTGTCCCAATCGGGAGAGTGGTATTTAAGTAAATCAAATATATTCTCTATATTGTCATTATTTGTTGCTTTAACTAAATTTTGTCCTGCTCTTTCTTTTATATAGCTGAATAAATAATCAGAATTATCAATTAAACATTGCCAGGCTTCAATATCCGGCGTGTTTATAATATGTTCAGCTGCTATTTGTGCTTTTTGTCTATCTTTACCTAATAAATCTGATGCCCATTTATTTGGTAAGTTCATTATTTAACTCCATTTTAATTTCTCCTTATAGTTCATTATAGGATATAGTGCTCAATTTTATTAAAAAAAAGTAATTTATTTTAGAAATTATTTTAAAATCATTCAAAAACATTATTTTACTCAGTTTTCATAAAGGCAAAAATTTTTTTGCCGATATATATCATGGAAATACTAAGAGAGAGATAAGAGAAAAAGGAAAGAAGTATGCTTGTAAGTAATGTTCTTACAAATCCTGTTAATTTGAAAACGTTAAAGTCAAAATTTTATAGAGAATTCTCTAATTTTACTCTTGTTTTAAAAGATGATATTTGGAAAAGAGGTATATTAATTCTTAGGGGTGGAAAATATTTAACTGAAGATATGATAGATAGACTTCTTAATTTTGGAATTAATGAAGTTAATATTCATTTAGATGAAGATGATTGTGAAGAGGAGCATAAGGCTGTTGAGGAATTAAAAAGAAACTTTATTAAGACTCAGAACATTCTTCTTATTGATAAAGATTTTGATGATATGGGTTATATAGTTAAAAATTTAGTAAATATTGGTTTTAATAAAAAAAATATATATGTATCAACGGACATTAAAGTAATAAATAAGTATTTACAGGATAGAATTCCTGATTATTTGTTTGTTAGTTATAAACCGGGTATTGAGGCTTATATTAAAGCTATTAGAGAAGTCGAAGTTCTTAAAGATATTCATATTTTCTTAACAGCTTCTATAGATGAAAGTGAGTTAGGAATTAGAGAACTAGAAAATAAAGCAGATTCTCTTAGTACAAAATTTATTTTAAAGCCTGTTATAGCTGGATATTTAAAAAAGTTAGTAAGCCAGACCATCGATCAAGATTTTTGTAAATTATTAAAAAATGAAGATAACACTAATTCTTATAAATATAGTGTAAGAATATAATATATCCTGATTAAATTAGCATTTTAGAATTGTTTTTATACTCGTTTGCTTGTTGAATTAGTTTAGCAGCAAAGTTAAGAGAATCCTGATCCTGTGAACCGCTTGCAAGCTTTGAGATGGCAATAATTCTTTGCTTTTCATCTAAGCTGTTAACAGCAATTTTGGTTGTATTTTCATTCTGGATTTTTTCTATATAAAAATATTTATCAGCCATGGCAGCAATTATTGGTTGATGAGTTATACATAATATTTGGTGGCTTTTTGCTAAATCTGCAAGTTCTTCTGCAACAGCTTGAGAAGTTTTACCACTTATTCCGCTATCAATTTCATCAAATATAACTGTATTAACCCGGTCTGCTTTTGCAAAAATTGTTTTAATAGCAAGCATTACCCTTGAAATTTCTCCGCCGCTGGCAATTTTAGCAAGAGGTTTTAAAGGTTCTCCGGGGTTTGGTGAGATCAAAAACTCTACATTATCGATGCCAGTAATTGAAATTTCTTCTTTTGTTTCAACTTTTATGTGGAATTGAACTTTTGGCATTTCAAGCTTTACCAATTCTTTCTGAATTAAATCAGATAATAATTTAGCCAGGTTTTTTCTTGAAATAGATAATTCTTGAGAGATTTTATCTAATTTTTTTTCAAGAATAGCTAAGTTTTTAGATAATTCTTCAGCTTTTTCACTTTTAATTTCTATTTCGTTTAATTCTTGTTCAAATTTTTCGAGATTATCTAATATATTGGCTAAGTCAGGACCGTATTTTCTTTTTAATTTATCTAACAGGTCGATTCTCTCTTCAATCATTGTTAATTGTTCAGGATTGGTTTCAAGATTGTCTGAGTAATTTCTAAGCTGATCTGCTGAGTCTTTTAGGTTGATCGAACTTGAAGATAGTGTCTCAATAATCCGAGATAAATTCTTATCAAATTCAGAGGCCTTAATGAGCTTATTCTCAATCTGATTTAATATATCTATAATACTGTTATCTTGACCGTATAAAGATGTATAACTCGAATAAGAAAGATTTTTTAGCTCGTCAGCATTTATTAAAACAGATCTTTCCTGAAGAAGATTATCATACTCATTGGTATCCTCAATTTTTGCTGATGAGATTTCATCAATCTGGAATTTTAAGAAGTCTATTCTTTGCTCTTTTGATTGAATTTGAGATTTAGCAAGGGCAAGTTCTTTTTGAGTTTGCTTATATTCTGAATAAATTTTTCTAAATTCTTCAAATAATTCCTGATGTTTTTTGTCTCCATAACTGTCAAGGAGAGTTATATGGGTTTTAAGTTGAATATAATTATAAGTTTCATGCTGGCTATGAATATCAATTAGATATTCTCGTAAGCTTTGTATGTAATTTTGAGTTACCAGAACACCGTTAATTCTAGACCTGGTCCCTGTATTAGATATTTCTCTAGAAATAATTAAGATATTACTTTCTTCTAATTCAATTCCGTTTTCTTTAAGCAGGTTTTTGGGGAAGTTATCAGATAATTCTACATTTAACTCAATTAAAGCCTTATTCGTTCCTGTTTTAATCTGTTCTTTTGATGATCTTGCGCCAAATACAAGATCAATTGCATCTATTAATATACTTTTTCCGGCACCTGTTTCTCCGGTTAAGATATTTAAGCCTTTACCGAAGTTGACTTCCAGTTCATCAATTAAAGCAAAGTTATTTATAAACAGGCTTTTTATCATTTCTTATCCTTGATGCTTTGAGTGTTTTGATAGTTTGGTGCTGGTGGGTAAGTAGTTATATTAGCGCATATAATCTATGATTATTGCAGATACCCACCCTACGAGATCACTTTTTAGAACGCAAATTAACTGCCCGGGGCGACTCCCCAGTGTAATTTTTCTCTTAAAACTCTGTAAAAACCATTATTTTCTTTTTCTAATAAGATTAATTTAGCTTTATACTCAGTTTGTTTAACATAAATATTATCACTACTTCTTAATTTAACACTTTCTTGACCATCCGCAGTAAGATAAACTATGTCAGAATCAGACTTAACGCTTACCATTATTTCTTCATTAGCCGGAATAACTATTGGTCTAGAAGTTAAAGCATGAGGACATATTGGAACTATAACAATTGCCTCTAGTTCTGGAACAACAACAGGGCCACCGGCTGATAGAGTATAAGCTGTTGATCCTGTTGGTGTTGATATAATTAATCCATCTGCAACATAATCGCAAACGTGTTTACCGTTTATATAGAGAAACAATTGTGCTGTTCTTGAAATTGATCCACCTTTAATGACGACATCGTTTAGAGCTGTATAAGAGAATCTTGATTCTTTAGATACATTAAAGCTCTTAAGCATTAATCTTTCTTCAACTTTAAACTGTCCATCAATAAGCTTCTTAATTCCCTGTTCCAGCTCTTCAAGTTGTAATTGTGAAAGAAAACCGAGCCTTCCAATATTTATTCCAAATAAAGGTATGTCTAATGGAGCATAGAATCTTGCTGCACCAAGGAAAGTTCCATCACCGCCAACAACAATGGCAAAAGAAATGTCTTTATCAAAATCTTCTACTTTTTTACCTTTACCGGGTGTTATTTGTCTTTTGATACAGGAATGTCCGTATTCTTTAAAGATGTTTTCTAGTTTGTCAACTACTTCTATAGCCTGTTTATGTTCCGTATTATATATAATACCTATTTTTTCAAGGCTTATAATTTTGTTGTCCAGAGATTTGATTTGATGAGAAGTGTTCATAAGCTTTATCCACAACCGTTCTAATTTTTTCCTCACTCAAATGATTTTGTTTATTTGTTAGATAAATTAAGTATTCAATGTTACCTGCAGGACCTTGTATTGGGGAATAAGTTAAATCTACAGGGTAAACATTTAAGGTGCAAGCATATTCTACTATATTTTTAATAACATTAACATGAATATTTTTATCTTTTACCACGCCGCTTTTAGGGACCAGACCTTTGCCTGCTTCAAATTGTGGTTTAATTAAAGCAATTATTTCCTGTTTTTCAGGATTCATAAGGTTTTTAATATTTTCAAGAACTTTTATTATTGAGATAAAAGATAAATCCATAGTTATTAATTCTGCGAAAAGAGAATTGTCAGGTATTTCTAAGTCTTTATATATTTCTTCAGGTGCTGCGTTTCTTATGTTTGTTCTTTCTATAACTATAACCCTGGGATCATTTCTCAACTTCCAGGCTAATTGACCGTACCCAACATCAACAGCATAAACTTTTTTAGCTCCATTTTGAAGAAGACAATCTGTAAAGCCACCTGTAGAAGCTCCTGCATCAAGACAAATCTTGTCTTTTGCTGATATATTAAATTCTTTTATAGCCTTTTCAAGCTTAAAACCACCTCTGCTGACATAAGGCGATACTGCTACATCTATATCTTTTATATCTTGGGGAAATTGAGTTCCTGCTTTTGTAGTGGTCTGCCCGTTAACTTTGACAGAACCAGCCATAATAGCAGCCTGAGCTTGGCTTTTATTCTCAAAAAGACCTTTTGATACCAGGATTGAATCAAGTCTTTCTTTTTTACTTTTTTGGTTCATAAATCACTTGTTTTAAACATAAATGAGGTAATTTTATTGTAATAACTGAGATTAATTTATTATACATAAAATCAAAAAATGATTTATTGTTTAGCAATTTTTTAGCTCCATTGTTCTTATATGAATAAGGATTTAACTTGTATATTTTGAAACAGAAGTTGGAAAAAAGTTAGGATGTTTATTAATGCATTTCAGGCTAATCAAGGATTTCAAAGTTATCAAAAAAATAATAAAGCTAACCTAAACAATAAAATCAATAATAAATGTATAAATTCAACAAAAGATGGAGTTGAGTTTTCAACTTGTAGTAACAAAAAAATAAATTTCAAGAAAACTCTTATGCAAGTTTTAAGTAAATCTATACCAGTATCTTTTAGACATTTTGAAAAGTTTACAAATGATAAAGGGGTTACTCAAACAATTAACTTTACAGGTGAAACAATAAAATCTCAGTCATATCCTGAAAATTCAAAACAAGAGTTTTTTGATGATTTAAAAAGAGAAGGAAAAATAACACAAAAACAATACAATAAAATTAAAAAAGGAGGTATAGCAAGGTTATATGAATTAGATAGGGGTTTTAGATATAGTTTAGAGAGTTATTTTGTTAATAAATTTAGAGGGAAGCCCATAACCAGTCTGGAAGGTGATAATATGATATATTATTATTCTGGTCTTGGATATCGAAGGCTAACTCCAGTTTTAAAGGAGGGAAAACCATTAACACAAGATTTGGAAATTTTTAAACAGTATTTAGACGAAGGTTTAGATATGTTGTCTGATTATAAAGGAGTAACTTATAGAGGAAGCAATAGTTATTCTGAAATTGATATTCTTAAACCAGGTGATATGTATAAACCAAAATGTTATCTCTCTGCGAGCGCTAGTAATAAAATGATACAGAGATTTGGTAGTAATTATGTTTTAGTAATTAAATCCAAAACAGGTAAATCAATTGAAAAATTTTCAGGTTATCCAGAAGAGTGTGAGGTTTTATTTAAACCCAATACTACGTTTAAAATCTTGAAAAAAACTACGAAGGGAAATAAGAAGGTAATATATCTAGAAGAAGTATAATGAATAAAGAAGATGAATTTGCTTCTGACTTGACTGAAGAGCAAGTATATTGGATAAAAGAAGCAGATAAAATGCTTGAAAAAACTGAAATCTGTCTCAAACGAAGAAATACAGGAATTAAAGAAAAAATTTAAAAATATGTACGATAAAATGAATAGTTTAATTACTTTTTAATGTCACTAGTAGCTTCTTCTTCAGTATATCCCTGAAGTAGATTATTTGGAGATATTACGCCCATATCAAAAAGCAATTGTGCCTGGGAAGTATTATAACCTATTATTGCATTTAAATATTTGATTCTGGCTTGGGTTTCAGTTAATTGAGCAGCAATTACATCTGTGTAAATTCCAACTCCTTCTTCTAATCTAATGACAGCTAATCTAAGACTCTCTTGAGCTGAAACTACCTCTGCTCGAGTTGCTGCTATTAACTCTCTGGCAGTTATGATATCGTAAAAAGAGTTTACTATACTTTGCTCAAGATTTCTTGTAGTATCAATAAGTCTTAACTTAGCCTCTTCTACTTGTGCGTTTAGAGCTTTTACACTTGTGAGACCTTCAAGACCTAAATTTTCTCCACCTAACCAGGAAACTAAAAGAGCAACAGACTGATTCTGATTTAAATCAGTAATTTCTCTACCAGTCAAGTTCACAGTGGATCTTACAGAAACAGTCGGTAAATATATTGAATAAACTGAATTTCTTCTGGCTCTTGTTGCTGCAATGTTTAACTCAGCTATATCAAGTTCAGGTTTATTTTTTATGGCTATCTGAGTTACTTCAGTAAGATCAAAACAATCCTTGAATAAAGTTTTTGGCTCTACTTCCTCTTCAGCTGGCACTAAAGGAGTAAAAATATTTATTCCTAACGTATTTGCAAGTTGAGCTTGTGATAATCTTAATCTGTTATATGCTGCTATCAAATTTTGTTCTGCACTTGCTACTTCAGCTTCAGCTCTTAGAATATCAAATCTTGTACCTACTCCTGCTTCAAATCTCTGCTGGTTTATTCTTAACTGGGCCTGAGTTTGTTCTAGTGCTACTTTTAGAATTTCGATATTTAACTTATCTTGTAAAAGAGTATAATATTGCTTTGTACTTAGTAATAAAACTTGATCCTGTGTTAGTTCCAAGTTCTTTTTTGAAGCATTATAAATGGCTCTGGATGCTCTTGTATTAAAATATCTTCTTAAACCTGTAAAACCATCCCATTGAGCAGCAAAACCTGTATTAATATTAGTTGATGTAACATCAACAGGAACTACTCCACCTACTAGAAATGCCCCACCAAACCTTGTTTGAGTATAATTAAAGGATACATCAGGTAAAAAGTCAGATAAATCATTATAATATAACCATTTATCCCGAGTTTGTTGAGTTGATATGATTTTTATACCGTAATTATTTTCTAAAGCTGTTTGAATACTTTTTTCTAGCGTAATAGGTACTTGATCTTTAGGACAATCTAAAGTAATTTCTGCTTGAACTTTAGGCTGCTCGGGTACAACTGGTTGCAAGGTATTATCTGGCTGTAAATTATTATCAATAATTTTCTCAGAATCCAAAGACTGAGTAATATTATTTTCAGGTGGAATAATGTCTTTAATTTGATCTAACTCTTCAGAATAAGCAAATTGTGAAGAATAAATACTCATAATTATTAAAAGTATTGTTAATATTGCTTTCATTTTCTTGCTTTCAGGTTTGTTATAGTCCACTTAGGCTAGGTATACTGGTTTTTTGAATTTTATCTAAGGCAGTTATGACAACTATATTAACACTAAATTATGAAGTCAAGAAATTTACTTGTTAGTTTTTAAAATTTATAATTTGAAGAAATTTTAAATTTTATAATTTTAAAAACTAATCATTAGATTAGGTAAATTTTGTTGATTTTATTGTTATTTTAGCTAATTTAAAAATTTTATCAAAATAGGGAATTACTTTAATTGAAAGATATTTATTATAATACCCATAGTGTTTTATTTTTGAACATTTAACCGGATAAAAAACTGGTAATATCCATTACCTAACTTAAATCATCAATTATAGCCACTGAAACAGCCACACTTAATTTAAAAGCTATCAGTCTACGTTGTAGCACTACTAAAAATTCAAGAAAGCTAGGTTTATATCATGCAATGTTCTGAATGTGGAAGAGAATTAAGAGAAGATAGTCAGTTTTGTGATAGATGCGGCAGCAAAATTCCACAAAAAAATGAAGAAATAGAATCAAAATTTAATACTACAGCTTTACTATCAGGAATTTTATTCTCGATTCTCATTACTATAGTAATTACAGGTTTAGCACAAGGATTAGGCATTCCGATAATTTTCGGTGGATTATTTTTGCCTTTTTTCTGGTGGAGAATAAAGAAATCAAAAGAAAAAGGATAAAATTATGGATGTAATAGTATATGCTCATATTCATTGGGATAGAGAATGGTATAGACCTTTTCAGGAATTTAGGCTTAGATTGATTGATGTATTAGACGGAGTTATAGAGCAACTCTTAAATAATACACTTACTGACTTTTATCTTGATGGGCAAGTTATTGCTATTGAGGATTATTTAGAGGTTCATCCATATAGAAAACAAGAAATTATAGAACTTATCAAGAATAAAAAACTTAAAATAGGCCCATGGTATGTTCTTGCTGATGAATTTTTAGTATCAGGCGAAAGCTTAATTAGAAATCTTCTTATTGGCATTAATGAATCCAGGGATTTAGGCGGATCTGATTTTGTTGGTTATTTACCGGATGCATTTGGACATATTTCTGATATACCAAGAATACTAGCATCTTTTGGTATAGAAAATACAGTTGTATGGAGGGGAGTGGGAAATCATAAGTCTGAATTTGTGTGGAAGTCAAAAGACGGCTCATCAGTTTTTGCTACACATTTAATCGAAGGATATTATCAGGATATTTTAAATCAGCCTTATTCAATTGAGGAAAAAACCAAGAAAATAGGTCAGTTTTTAAATAAAATTAGAGAACACAACCTAACTGATTATATTTTATTACCAGCAGGTGCAGATCATCTTGCTGTTGCACCGAATTTTGTTGGACAGATAGATGAAATTAACAAGCATATACATAATTACACTTTACGTCCTGATTCACTTATTAATTATATTAATCTTGTCAAGAATAAAAATCCTCAACTTGAAACGGTTGAAGGAGAATTAAGAGATAATTCAAGAAATCCTATTTTGTCGGGTACTTTTTCATCAAGATTGTATCTTAAAAAAGCCAATGCAAGATCAACCTGGAAGTTAAATAAATTAGCTGAACCTTTACAAGCTCATCTTGAGCAAGCAGGGCTAAGTCCAAGCAGGAAAAATGAGCTTGAATATGTCTGGAAAATGTTATTAAAAAATCATCCTCACGACAGTATTTGTGGTTGTAGTGTGGATGAAGTGCACGATGAAATGATGTCAAGATTTACTCAGGTGGATCAAGTTTCAGACGGATTAATAGGAAGATGTTTTCATGAACTTGCTCATAGGGTTAAAAAAGGTAATATAATCATTTATAACTCTTCTGATCATGCTTTTAATGGAGTAATAAAAGTAAAAACAACAGAAAAACTTCCTGAAAACTTAATGAGCCAATATTTGGGTGAAACTAAAGGATTTCCTAAAGAAGTTCTATTTGATACACAAAGAATTCCTGTAAAAGAAGATATTAAAGATCATAATGAACATTTAATTTGGGTAGAAGATATACTTCCACATTCAATAAATATAATTGATAGTAGTTATAAATATAAAAAACATCCTACTATCGTTGAAACCGGGCCAAGATTTATTAAAAATTCAAGAATCATGCTAAGAGTTAATGATATAGGTGTGCTTACACTTAGCGATTCTGATTCTGGTAAAGAATTTTATAATCTGCACATTCTTCAGGATTATGCAGATAAAGGTGATACATATAATTTCTGTCCCATTCCAAATGATCAGCCTCGAGAAGGAATTCTGGTGAGAACCGAGGTTGTTGAAAATGGAAATTTAAGGGGAGTTTTAAGATTATTCTATGAAATAGAGATACCTGAATCCCTTGATAAAGACGAAAGATTTAGAAGCATGGTAGCTTTAACCCATATAATGGTGGTTGATGTTATAGTTCATGCTGATTCAAGGCGTGTTGAATTTAAAGCTATGTGGGAGAATTTCTCACGTGATCATACACTTCAGGTTAAGTTCAGGTTTAGTGATAAAGTATATAAAACAATTGCAGAAAATAATTTTGGCCTGATAGAAAGAACCTTTAATCCTGATTATAGTCTTTCAGCAAGTATGCCTGCTGAAAAAGGTCAGGAATTAAAAACCAATACTGCTCCAATGCAAAGATTTGTCTGGGCAAATGGCTTAGGAGTTATTACAGAAGGTTTGCCTGAATATGGAGTGGATGGAAATGATCTTTATATTACTTTATTAAGATCTGTAGGTAAATTATCAAGAGAGTCATTAGGTACACGTAATTTGGCAGCTGGACCTCCGTTAGATACTCCTGGAGCGCAATGTCTTGGAGTTCAAAGATTAAGGTATGCTATTTGTGCTACAGAAAAACCTGAAGAACTTTTTATGGAAGCCGATCAGTTTATGAGGAGCATATTAACTGAAACCGGTGTTGCTCAGGATAATTCTAAAGAGCAAGAAATTCCTCATAATTTACTTAATCTTGATAATCCTAACATTTATACTTATGCTCTTAAATTACCTCATGATAATAAGCAAAAAGGCTTAGTTGTCAGGTTAATGAATATTTCTGATATTGAGCAAAATATAAAAATTAAATCAGATCAAGGCTTCTTTAGTATTGTAGAAGTAAATTCTCTTGAAGAGCATATAGCTCAGCAAGCAAGCATTGATGAGGAAATACAGTTTAAACCTTACGAATTAAAGACTTTGTTATTGAAATAGTTTTGTACGCTAATAAACACAACAACTTAGCCTTTTAATATATTTAAAAGACCTAAACCAAAATATAATCACCTAGTGATAGATAGCCAATTATACCGGATAAAGAAACTATTACTCAGTTAAATTAGTTTTGATGAGGAGTTTGTTTCTGGAGGAGCCTCCACAGGCTAAACCGAGAACAGCGAAAATTAACTCCTCGTAATTAAATTAACAAAGCACTACTTTATCCAAATTAAATACGCTATCATCTCACTTGAAATGATATAAATCCACTTGCTTATTTTTAGTTAAGTACAGCGGAAAAAATCATTAAAGATTTTGATGAAAAATCTTTTGTGATTTTTGTAGGCTGCTTCCTGTGTTCAGCTATTAAACGAGTAATAAAAAATGCGTAAGAAT
>Ga0156398_1006_pt1 | contig 21076 bp, 22 predicted proteins | sample RifOxyA3_FD_108042 | JGI IMG/M metagenome (GOLD analysis project Ga0156398, IMG submission 108042) | Candidatus Melainabacteria bacterium RIFOXYA12_FULL_32_12 | reverse complement strand
ATTAACAAAATCATAAAACTTCATAGCGTGCATTAATTCTTCCTGTGCCTGAACTCTCATCCAATTAGCAAAACCACTTAAACTAATGGATTGAAAGTAGGCACTCATAGATAAATATAGATACGATGAATAAAATTCTGCATTGATCTGCTTATTAATGGCATCCTGCATCTTTTGACTAAACATTGTTATCTACCTCCTGGTATATCTTATAAAACCGATATTTGCTTTTTCAAAATAAATTATAGTTTATTATCAAATTTTATTGATAAATATTAATCTTTTCTTAATCAGTTTAACCTTATATCAAAAATTTATGCTGTTAAAATATTGACGCTTGAGCGTACGAGTTCAGAAATCTTCTTTTAGATTTGGTGGGTTAAAATTCATTGTAAAAACTTGAATTTGGATTTTTATTGGTGTGAATTATTCACCCTATTTGACTATAGGCTAAAGAGAAATACCAAAAATGTAGATTAATGAGAAATATATTCCTGTAAGTATAAAAATTATCCCTGTAATTCTTCTTGTCCACCATTCAAACTGGGTTATCTTGTTATAAAATTTGCCAACTGAACCTATACTTAAAGCTATAACAAAGGCAAATAAGATAACAGGGAGTGCTGTACCTATACCATATAGTGATGGGAATACAAACATTGATTTATGCTGCATAGATAGGGGTATTAAGCTCCCAAAAAACAATGCAGCAGAAACAGGACAAAATGAAAGAGCAAAAAGAATTCCAAGCAACCCTGCTCCCCATATGCCTAATTCCTGAGCTTTATTTTGTAGTTTCTCGCTTCCTATACTTGGAATATTAAATTTAATTAATTCTAAAAGAAGTATTCCAACAATAATAAGAATAGGTCCTAGAGCAATATTCATATATTCCTGTAAGAAGTTAGCAACTGTTGGAATTGATAATAAACCTGCAACAATTATGATTCCAAGTATTATATAAGCCAGAGTTCTTCCTAGCGTGTATAGTAACCCTGCAAAGCAAACTTTTAAAGGACTATCTACACGTTTTCCGATATAAGACATAGCAGCTATATTTGTAGCTAATGGGCATGGGCTTATTGATGTTAATATTCCAAGCCAGAGAGCTGAGAATAATATTAAAATTGCTTCCATATATCCACCTATAAGTATGATTTAACTTCTTTTAATATGTAATTTTCAAACTTGCTCTTGTCACCTAACAATGTCCAAATCTTATCGAGATTTTTCCAATTTACCTGTTTACCGTTTTTAACGTTGGACACCACTACCGACTTGGTATACAAACCATAATCTTTAACAAAATGCTTATGAGCTGATTCATCAATATTAACCATGCGAAATTCTACTTTATTGTTTTTTATGCCCTGAACAGCTTCTTTTGTGTAAGATTCGATTTTATGACAGGATGCACAGCGTTTATTGGTATAAAAATAATATACAATAACTTTTGAGCCTGTCTTTACTTCAGACTTTACTGGAATAGTCTCTAATTCATTTTTAGCAAAAGAACATCCCGCTAGAGATGAAACGAAAAGTAACATAACAAATGCGATAGAGTATACAGTTAATAGCCTAAGTTGTTTTGACATTATAATCTCCTCTCTTATCTTTTTAATAATATTATGCCTCTATTTTTTACAATTTTTCCGAAGTTCCACTGAATAAATTAAGATAAGTATTTTTTAATATCATCAACTGATGGAACTTTACCAGTCACTTTAACCTCTCCATCAACCACAAGAGCAGGTGTCATCATTACTCCGAATTCCATAATCTTTTGAATATCACTAACTTTTTCAAGTTCGTATTCTATTCCCATTGATTCAGCAGCCTTTTTAGCTGATTCTGTTAGGTCATTGCACTTTTTACAACCTGTACCTAAAACCTGTATTTTCTTCATATTTAGACTCCTATAATAGTTTCTGATCTATTTTTTGCTTTATCTGTTCTAGCACCATTCTAAAGACTGTTAATACCTGCTCAGTATCTCCTATAGCTTCAGCAGGGTCAATAAAACTCCAATGAAGCCTTTTTGATTTACCTGGGAATATAGGGCAGGATTCTTTTGCGTTATCACACACAGTAATTACATAATCAAATGATTCATTCTTAAATTCATTAACTGACTTAGAACGCTGATTTGATATATCAATTCCTATTTCCTGCATAATCTGTATGGCTTTAGGGTGAACTATTGATGGTTTAGTACCAGCACTGTATACTTCATACTTATCTCCATAATAATGATGAAGTAACCCTTCTGCCATCTGAGAACGACAGGAATTTCCTGTACATAGGAATAAGACTTTTTTCATAATAAATATCCCTTAAGCTATATAGAACTTTTTTCTGATCCAAGTTGATAAGTGAACCAGATTAATTAATACAGGCACTTCAACTAATGGGCCTATAACAGCAGCAAAAGCAACACCTGAGCCTATACCAAATACAGCTACCGCAACAGCAATTGCAAGCTCAAAGTTATTACTTGCAGCAGTAAATGAAAGTGCTGTTGATTTGGGATAATTAGCCCCAAGCCTTTTACTCATAGCAAAGCTGAATAAAAACATAAGTACAAAGTAAATTAATAAAGGAATAGCTATTCTTACGACATCCATAGGAATCTGGACTATAAGATTACCTTTTAAACTAAACATCACAACAATTGTGAATAATAAAGCTATAAGAGTAATAGGGCTTATTCTTGGTATGAATTTATTTGAGTACCAATCAAAGCCTTTATACTTTATAGCTGTATATCTTGTAATAATACCTGCAATAAACGGAATACCAAGATAAATAAATACACTTTCTGCAACCAGTCTGGTATCAACGTGAACAATAGCTCCTTCTAATCCAAAGTATGGAGGAAGTACCGTAATAAAAAACCAAGCAAAGACACTGTAAAAAATTACCTGAAATATACTGTTAAAAGCAACAAGTCCTGCACAGTAGTCACCATCACCTTCAGCAAGTGAATTCCATACTATAACCATAGCAATACATCGAGCAAGACCTATTAAAATCAACCCCACCATATACTCTGGATAACCAGAAAGAAAAGTTATGGCTAATGTAAACATTAATATTGGTCCAATTATCCAGTTTAGAAATAATGAAAGGCTAAGAACCTTTACATCTTTAAAAACTAAAGGTAAGTCTTCATATTTAACCTTAGCCAATGGCGGATACATCATTAAAATTAAGCCAATTGCAATAGGAATATTGGTCGTACCAAGCTGAAAACGATTAATAAAACTCTCAACTCCCGGAATAAAATAGCCTACGCCAATACCCAGAGTCATAGCTAAAAATATCCACAATGTAAGGTTTTGGTCTAAAAATGAAAGTCCACATCTTGGAGCATTATTCATACCCTAATCCTCTTATATCTACTTAATCGCCTTTATATATGCACCAGCAAAAGCACCATCTATTTCATCCAGATTAATTTTTGAAAACTGATTTTTATCAGCTACTAATCCTTCAATAATGGCTTTTGTATAAACGTGAATAGGCTCAATATAAATGTTCTTAAAATCTAGATCTTTTAAAATATTTGTATACTCGTCTATTGAAATAGTACCTGCAATACAGCCTACCCATAATGCGGCCTGTTTTTTAATCTCAGGGGAGACATCCCTGAGTGACACAACATCAGCTATCGCTAATCTTCCACCATCTTTTAAAACCCTATATGCTTCTGAAAGGGCTTTTGTCTTATCCTCTGACAGATTTATAACGCAATTAGAAATAACTACATCTACAGTTTTATCAGGTAATGGAATATTTTCTATGTATCCTTTAATGAATTCTACGTTTGTTACACCCATCTTTTCCTTGTTTTTATTAGCAAGAGCGAGCATTTCATCAGTCATATCAAGGCCATATATTTTGCCAGTTTTTCCTACATATTTTGAGGACATTAATACATCAATACCGCCACCGCTACCTAAATCAAGAACAGTCTCACCCTCTTTTAGCGCTGCTAATACTAAAGGATTAGCACAACCTAAAGAAGCATTAACAACTTCTATAGGCAGGTCGTCTATGTCAATACCATCGTATATTCTGGATGTTTTACTAATCTCATCACAAGCACACGAACATTTATTACCTTTACTCACATCAGTGGCGATACCACCATAAAATTCCTTTACGGTTTCTTTTATATCAAATTCCATAAAAGCCTCCATTTTGTATTACTAATAACAATTTCTCAATTTTTTATTTAGACATATTCTATTGCAATTATACATAACTATATGATAATATTGCAATATAGTCAAATAGATTATTATCTCATTGGGGATTTTTATGAATAAAGAATTTTATAAGTTAAAAACAGAAATAATAAAGGCTTTAGCTAATCCAACAAGATTAATGATTGTGGATTGTCTAAGAAATGGAGAAAAGACTGTCACAGAAATTATAGAAACTCTAGGGGAAGAACAGTCAAATATTTCTAAAAGCCTTGGCATATTAAAAAACCATGGATTAATAAAAGATAGAAAAGTTGGGTTAAATGTCTTTTATAGCCTCAAATGCTGCTGTTTAGACGAATTTTTCAGGTGTCTTGATAACCTAATCTCTGAAAATCTTAAACATCAGCAAGAATTGTTGAATTCATACAAAGGAGAAAGGTGATGGATATAAAAATTTTAGGAAGTCGAAGAAATTAAGGCAATATTGGAGAAATAATTTATGGTTGATATATTTAAACCACTGGAAACATTAGCAGATTTCGTTGTTTATAATATTTTTAAGCTATCACCTAATACCAATATAGCGGAGAGCTTACACTTTTTCATTTACGATACTTTAAAAATATTCATTCTGATTCTGGTTATAAGCTTTATCATTGGATTGATTAAAAGCTTTTTTACCCCTGAAAAGACAAGGACATTCTTAAGTGGTAAACATACAGGAATTGGAAACTTTCTTGCAGCATCCCTTGGTATAGTAACACCTTTTTGTTCCTGTTCAGCTGTACCATTATTCATTGGATTTGTAGAAGCTGGAATTCCATTAGGAATTACATTTTCTTACCTAATCGCAGCTCCTATGATAAATGAAGTTGCTATAATATTGCTCTGGGGCTTATTTGGAATAAAAATTACAGGTATTTATATTCTGTCAGGACTTGCAATTGCAATTTTTGGCGGTATGATTATCGGTTTATCTAATCTTGAAAGGTATATTGAGCCATTTGTATTCCAGACAAAAGTTGGTTCCTGTTGTAGAGAAGAAAATGCAGTAACATTTAAAGATCGTATTCAAGAAGCAAAAGAAAGTGCATTAAGTATTTTTAAGAAAACCTGGCCTTATATCATTGTAGGTGTCGGAATTGGAGCTTTTATTCATGGATATGTTCCAACAGGTTTACTTGTGGAATATGCAGGAGCAAGCAATCCTTTTGCTGTTCCTCTGGCTGTATTACTTGGCGTTCCACTTTATGCAAATATTGCGGGAGTATTACCTATTACAGAAGTTCTTGTTAATCAGGGTTTACCAATAGGCACTGTTCTGGCGTTCACAATGGCAGTGACAGCTATTTCTTTTCCTGAATTGTTAATCTTGAAAAGAGTTCTAAAATTGCCATTATTGATAATTTTTGTATCAATAATGACTACAGCAATCATATTTACAGGATATTTATTCAATTTTATTCTTTAAACTGTCTAAATAGACATTGTTTTTAAGTCAATACTCGGCTAATAAATTTTGATTATGTTTGAATTTCTTGATTTATTGGTCAACTTTTTTGTATATAAAATCCTGGATTTATCTTCATCCTCTAAAATGGCTGAAGGGTTGGAGTTTTTTATATCTAACACGCTTAGGGTTTACATACTAATCCTGATTATAGGATTTATCATTGGCGTAATTAGAGAAATAATTACCCCTGCCAAAACACAAAAAATCTTGAGCGGTAAGAAAGTTGGAATGGGAAATATCATATCATCATTTCTGGCTGTAATTACTCCGGTAGAAGACTTTTCTGTAATTCCTGTTTTTATAGGTTTTTTAGAAGCAGGTATTCCAACAAGTATTGCTTTTACTTATCTAATTACTGCTCCTATGACTAACGAACTAGCTTTTGCACTGTTTTGGAATGTATTTGGTTGTAAAATTGCTTTTATCTACTATGCTATAGGAATAGTTATTGGCTTTGTTGGAAGTATACTAATAGGATTATTTAAACTAGATAATTATATTCAGCCCCTAATTGATAAAAATCGATCAAAAATAAGTCACGATACAGGTAATAAGAGTTTTAAAAATATAATTATTGCCGCAAAAGATAAATCTTTCAGCTTTTTCAAAAGTTTCTGGCTTTATATTCTAATAGGTATAGGTATTGCAACTTTAATCCAGGGTTATATACCATCTGATCAAATTATTAAATATGTTGGATTTGATAATCCATTTGGTGTGCCTATAGCTGTACTAATGGTAATGTTCTTTTATATCAATATAACTATAGCTTTGCCGATATTAATGATCTTTATCAGTCACAGTTTACCAATTGGTACATTAATGGCCTTTACAATGGCAGTTACTGCAACATCTATCCCTGAATTATTAATACTAAAAAGAGCGCTAAAACTACCCTTATTACTTACTTATATAGGGGTTCTATTAGGATTAATAATACTTACAGGATATTTGCTTAACTTAATCTTTTAATAGATGCCTGAACAAGTCCGGCATGACACCTTATTTATTTTTTATCTGGCTCTTTGGATTTATATATCTCTTTAATGGTCTTAATATCTCTATCTGATAACTGAGTTGCGGTGAAATTAACACACATTATATCGTTTGGATTATTACTATGCCCAGCAATACCAAGGGCATGCCCCATTTGATGAGTAGCTATCTGCTTAATCTTGATTTTAGCCTGTTCATCGGTCATATTTTCAGTGACTTTTATATTTATTTTAATATCATGAGAAAATTGATCCATCTTTGTCCCTTTATACTGTAATATTGGAGAGGCTACAGAAGATCCCATAGCTCCAACACCACCAATAACTGGCACCCCAAGCAATCCGCCTGCAATCATGCCTAGAACAGAGCCAACCTGAACAAGTGTACTGGCTTTTCTGTATTTTATTCTTTCTTTTTCAGCTGAAATGTCTTCCCTCTGTAAAGTCGGTTGCCAGGGAAAATCCTCAAAATCCTCACACCATGCCACTTTTATATCAGCTCTTGAAGTGTCATAAACAAAGTTAAACTTTATTCTACCTTCAGATGCTTTTTCCCATTCTTTAAAGCCTTCTATAGCTGCATCTCTATAAAACTTCTTGTATGGTTTGATTTTAGTATCATCTATGTATACAGTTATGGGCATTTTACCAATAATGGTAACTTTACCCATACTTTGCTGCATTATTTCAGGGATATAAGTTCCTTCATAAATATCACTATAGCCAATATTTTGAGTTTGTTGAGCAAATTCAGGTAAAATAGTCCTTTTTAATCTATCAACTCTTACAATTAAACCATCTCCCTCATAAGTTTGACCAAGTGTATCCTGTTCAATCTTATTTATTCTTGTCAATAATGGTGCTGCACTATTGGTTTTTCCATATATTTTGTTCTCTATTATGATTACCATTGCAGGAATAGAAGTATCCGCTGTTTCCTGATAGTTTGGAACTACAGTTGATCCTTTTTTAACAACTGTATCTATTTTCGCTAATCCATCTTTAGCTCTATCGGTTTGTTCTTTAAGAGTACTGTATTTTAAAGATGCCTCAAAATCAGATTTGGCTTTTTCAAGATTTCCTGTATAAAAATAATCAGCGCCTCTTGAAAAATATATGTCAGATAATAATTCTTTAGAATTTTTATCATTATTATTTAATGATAATGCTTTATTACAATATTTAAGAGCTTCATCATACTTCTTATCATTTGTTAAATTATACGCATAAGCTTTATAAGCAACGACAGCATTATCTATATAGAGATTAGTTTTTGTAATTTCATATGCCTTCTCATAATCCTGACCCGCTTTCAAGTATTGTCCTGCATTATAAGCATCATGTCCGGATTTAGCATACTTATTCCCTTGCTGAATTTGTTGATTTCTGTTTTGAGGTGTTGCAGAGCAAGCAACAGGAATATATGAGTTAAATAACAACAATAAAGATAAAAATATAGCAACTGTTTTAGTATTCATAGAATAACCCCAAACTTTATCTTTTAATATAATAATTTAGAACCAAAAAATTTTCCTCAAGTAAATTACCTGACTATTATAAAATACTTATATGAAAGAAGATAAGTTTATAAATTTAATTAAAAGTTTGCTGCCTGAATCATCGGCATATATTGGTGATGATACTGCTTATATTGCTGAAAAAGATTTAATTTTAACCCAGGATACTTTAATTGAAGATGTTCATTTTAGAAAATCGACAATTAGTCCTTATGATCTTGGTATGAAAGCTATAGCCGTTAATCTAAGTGACATTGCAGCTGCTGGAGGGATTCCTGCTTATATATTAATATCGCTTTCACTCCCACAAGATATTAATGAGGATTTTGTAGAAGAATTTTATCGGGGAGTCAAATATATTTCTCAGAAATATGGGGTTTTAATAGTTGGAGGAGACCTGACAAGAGCTGATAAAATCACAATTAGTATAGCAATGATGGGTTTTGGAAATGGAATTACCCCAACAAAGAGAAGTTATGCTAAAGTTGGTGATTTTGTTATCACTACAGGCGAATCCGGTTCAAGCGCAACTGGCTTGTGGTTGCTGGAAACACAGTTAAATTCACCAAATTTAATAAAGGATATTCCTAAAGATATATCCGACAAGTTTATAAAAACCCATATTAATCCTATCCCTCGCTTAGCAGAAGGACGAACTATAGTTTCATCCTGTAAAACCCCTCCTGCATTAATGGACACAAGTGACGGTCTTGCTGATGCGCTTTACAAAATTTGCCTGCAAAGCAATGTCAGTATGGAAATAAACTTTGAAGATATTCCTGTTGATAAAGACCTTTATACTATTGCTCAAATAGCTGAAATAAATCCTCTTAAATGGATTTTTTACGGCGGAGAAGATTATCAACTCGTTGGAACAGTTTCTAAAGAGTGTTTGGAAAAATTAGCTGAACAGCAAATGTCTATTAGAGTAATTGGTAGGGTTATTGAATCAAACAACAATCCTTCTGCTTATGTTAAAGTAAATAATGATATCATTACGATTAACTCATCCAGCCTCAATACTGAAGCTTTTAAGCATTTTATATAAGGAACAATTTAGTTTATGCTTTTGATATTATTAAGGTAAGAACTATGAAAATATCGGCAATAATTCCAGCAGCAGGTTCAGGAACCAGATTTGGATCAAACAAAAATAAACTTCTTGAAAATATTAACGGCATGCCTGTTATTATCCATACATTACAGACAATTTCATCAATAGACGCCATTAATGAAATTATAATCTGTACATCAGACAATATAATTGATGAAATAAAAAATTTAGTGTCTAAATATAATATTTCTAAAGTTAAGCAGGTTATTTTAGGTGGCGTTACCAGGCAAGAATCTGTTTTTAAAGGACTAAAAACTCTTAATAATCCTGATATTGTTATTATTCATGATGGAGCAAGGCCACTTATTACCAGGGATATTATAGAAAATTCAATTAAAACTGCAACAGAAAAAGGAGCAGCTATTGTAGCTGTTCCCACAAAAGATACTATAAAAAGAGTTAATAAAGAGAATCGAATTATAGAAACGTTAAATAGAGAAGAGTTATGGAATATCCAGACTCCTCAAGTCTTTAATTACAAAGATATTTTAGAAGCCCATATAAAATTTCAAGGACAAAACTTTACCGACGACTCTGCACTAATAGAAGCTCTTGGCATGCCTTCATATACAGTAATGGGAAGTTATAAGAACATTAAAATAACTACTCAAGAAGACATAAAGATTGCTGAAGTTTTTATAACATCAAGGAGTTAGCTTTCGAGGACAGATCAAACCATTATTAATACTTGAAATCACTAACAGGAACGAAACTGCTGTTATCCAGAGATAAAATTACATCTCTGTCTACTCTGGCATTTGTCTGATATCCAGCAGGCAATTGAGCATCATGCCCTGTCATTGTCAAAAATAAGAGGCTAAACGGCGGAAATGCTAATACAGAAAGAATTGCCGTTAAAATAATTTTATCTTCACCTTTTCTGGTCAAAGTTCCTGATAGTGGAACCCTTTTACCATTTATAGCTTTTGTTGAATCAAGATAAATAGTCAAATTGCCTGCTTTTCCAGCCTTACCTCTTGGAATTAACTCTGCTATAAAACCTGTTGCCCTGGTTCCTTCTTTAATTAACGTAGTATCTGCAAGCTTTACATCATCCATAACTATAAAATTAACTTCATCACCCTCACTATTTAAGTTGGTAGAAACCTTATCAACAAGCTTCAAACGAACTTTTGTGCCATTTTCAAGGATAACTTCTCTTGCAAAACTGAATGGACAAACAAATAAATTCATCAAAATTATTATAAAAGCTAAGCTAATTATTCTTTTACACATCTTTTAACCTTCCTAATTTAAGTACTCATCAGAAATAGGAGCACGTAAATCAAAAGTTTGCTCATCATTAAATATAACATCCTTGATTATTATCTCAGAAACCCCTTTATACTTTTTAGGAATAAACACATAAGCTGAATGGCTATCATCCTCAAACAAATGACGAGGCTTTAAGTTATGTTTTTTAATATTATCTTCCAGTTTTCCATTTGCAGAGGAACAATAAGCTATTACACCACCCATTGCAGCTGGGGTAAGTATTAAAAATGTCACAAGAGTGACAGGAATAGCCGCCAAGACAGCTCTTCTTATCGTATGTCTTTTAGTTTTCTCAAATATGACAGCTGAACTGGGAATAATATATTTTTTGCCGTCTTCAGTAAAATAATAAACTTTATTTGACAGTTGTACTTTAGCGTTATTTTTATTTGTTACTGTTATTCTTACTGGAATGTATTTTTTAAGAATCCTTTTATCAACTTCACCCACAAGGTTTTGAAGGTTGATTTTTTCAGCCTCCATAATTACCTTACTTTGATCAAAAGCAAAACTAGCCTGAACAAAAGAGAAATAAATGAAGCAAATCAACAAATAAAATGTAAAATATTTTTTTGCATTTAACATAATAAACTTAAATACGATTCCATTTACCCAGTATTAAACTATTATAACTATACAATAAAGTTATTCAACGTTCTTTCTCTATTAAGACAGATTAAACTATTTGTAAATTATTCTAGAAATTAATTTATCAATATTTAAACTTAGGGTTATAATATCGAGGGCTTGGTTAGAAAAATAAAAATTAATATTATGGCAAAACTTTTAATCAAAAATGCAACGATAATAACTATAAATCCTGATAAAGATATCTTATATGGTGCTGATATCCTTATTGAAGATAATAAAATATCTAGAATTGGTACTAATATTGGCGTTAGTGCAGATAAGATCATTGATGCAAAAAATAAAATCATTCTTCCCGGGTTTGTACAAACACATATTCATTTATGCCAGACATTATTTCGTGGATTGGCTGAAAATAGAGAACTACTCAATTGGTTAAGAGAAAAAATCTGGCCTTATGAGGCTGCTCATGATGAAAATTCCACTTATTACTCATCTCTATTAGGAATAGGTGAACTAATTTCAGGAGGAACAACCACTATTCTCGATATGGGCGGGGTAAATCATACGGATAAAATTTTTGAAGCCATTGCAAAATCAGGCCTGAGAGCTTTTGCTGGAAAAGCTATGATGAACAACGGTATTGGGGTTCCTAAAAATATCCTGGAAACTACTGGAAATTCTATAGAAGAAAGCCTAAAACTTTTTAAACAGTGGCAGGGAGCTGAAAATAATCGAATTAACTATGCTTTTGCTCCAAGATTTATTCTATCCTGTACAGATGAATTATTTTATCAGGTTAAAGAACTTTCTGATATTTACAATATTCCTGTTCATACCCACGCTTATGAAAATAAAAATGAAGGACAGGAAGTTATTAACCTAAAAGAAATGAGGGAATTTGAATATTTCAACAAAATTGGGCTTTTAAATGAAAAATTCCTTGCTGCTCACTGCGTATGGGTAGATGCAAGTGATATAAAATTAATGAAAGAAAAAGGAGTTAAAGTACTCCATTGTCCTTCTTCCAATTTCAAACTGGGTTCAGGAACTTTAAATCTTACAAGGTTACTTAATGAAGGAATAAACGTTTCAATTGGAGCTGATGGAGCACCTTGTAGCAACAACCTTGATATGCTTCATGAAATTAGAACAACTGCACTTCTGCAAAATGTATTAAATAGACCCGGCGCTATTGAAGCTCATAAATATCTTGAACTGGCCACAATAGAAGGAGCAAAAGCTCTTGGGTTAGATCATGAAATAGGCAGCATTGAAGAAGGCAAAAAAGCAGACTTAATTATTATGAATCTGGAAAACGACTTCCATTCCTGGCACTCTGAAGAAGTTGATCCGGCTACAAAAATAGTTTACGCTTCAAAAAGCTCTGATGTAGAAACAGTTATTATCGACGGCAGTATAGTTATGAATAATAAAAAGCTCTTAACACTTAATAAAGAAGAAATTCTTGAAAACAGTAAGCAAGAAATAGGTAAATTACTAAAAAGAGCTAAAACTATTCTTTCTACAGCTAATTAAGCAGTAAAATTTCTCTTTACAATACAAGTTTTTTAAAATTGTTATGCTATTATGATAGCAATTTAGTAAATTCATTTACTATTTTTTATTAGGTGAGGGTGTTTATTCAGGAATTTTTTCATGAGTGATCTTAAGTACTGGCTGGCATTTTCCAAAGTAAATTCTATAGGAAGCAGATTTATAAAAAAAGTCTGGGAACACTTTGGCTCAATAAAAGAAGCATGGTTAGCTTCAAATGCTGATTTATTGAGAATAGAAGGCTTAAGATATAATAGGGTTCAAAATTTTATTGAAGCAAGAAAAGCCATTAATCCTGATAAATTACTTGAGGAAATATATAAAAGGGATATTAAAGTTCTAACACTGCAAGATGAAGATTATCCCTATTTATTGAGACAAATTCCTGACCCACCGGCAATATTATTTATTAAAGGCAATTTAGAAGTCTGTAATCTGGATAAGACTTTAGCCATTGTAGGAAGCCGTAAAGCCAGCCATTACATACTTGAAATTCTTAATAAGATCATTGACGAAATCCGAGGAACAGATATTACAATTGTAAGTGGCATGGCTTTAGGAGTAGATTCCTGCGCTCATAAAGCAGCACTAAAAAATAATTTAAAAACTATTGCAGTTCTTGGATCAGGACTCGACCATATTTATCCTAAGAAGAATAAAGACCTTTTCCAAGAAATTATAAATGGTAACGGTGCAGTGATCAGCGAATATTATCCGAGCGAAGAACCTGAACCCTGGAAATTTCCTGTAAGAAATAGAATAGTTAGTGCCTTATCCAAGGGAACTTTAATCGCAGAAGCAGGTCTAAAAAGTGGAGCACTAATTACGGCAAATTTGTGTCTCGAGCAGAATAGAGAATTAATGTGCATTCCAGGGTTAATAACAAATCCTAATACAGAAGGTATACATCAACTTATTAAAAATGGTGCAGGTGTAGTTACAAATGCAAAAGATATTTTTGATTACCTAAACTGGCACTATGATGTAAATACGGAGAATAATCAGAAAAGTTTAAAAATACATCTTCTTGACAATGAGAGAAAAATATACGAAATTTTAAGTTTAGAACCAATTACATTTGATGAGATATTAAATAAATCACAACTAAATACTCAAGAATTAATGATTAATTTAACATCTTTAGAATTAAACGGCCTAATAAAGCAATTACCGGGTCAGAAATATATAAGTGTTTTATCGTAAATGGGTTTGAAATGGCTAAAACTACTAAGAAAAAAGATACAGGAGAAAAAAAATCATCAGGCAAATACCTGGTAATAGTTGAGTCTCCTGCAAAGGCAAAAACTATTAAAAAAATTCTTGGCGACGATTATCAGATTAAAGCATCTGTAGGACATATAAGAGACTTACCGGCAAAAGTTCTCGGAGTAGATGTGAAAAATAACTTTGAACCGGTATATGAAATCATGCCGGGTAAAGATAAAGTAGTCAAAGAATTAAGCGAAGCAGCAAAAGAAGCAGATAATATCTATCTGGCTCCCGACCCTGACAGGGAAGGAGAAGCTATCGCTTGGCATATTCAGTCCATTCTGGATAAGCCTAAAGAATCTATATATAGAATTGAGTTTAACGAAATAACAAAAACAGCCATATTAGATGCTGTGAAAAATCCTCGTGCAATTGATATGAATAAAGTCAATGCGCAGCAGACCAGAAGAATTTTAGATAGACTCGTCGGTTATAAAATTAGCCCTATTCTCTGGCAAAAAGTAGGAAAAGGCTTATCAGCAGGTAGAGTACAAAGTGTTGCTGTTAGGTTAATTTGTGATAGAGAAAAAGAAATAGAAGCTTTTGTTCCAAAGGAATATTGGACAATAGGTGCGGAATTAGCAAAACCTAAATCAACAAATTCTTTTGTTGCAGAATTAACCAAATTTAATGGTGAAAAAATTGAGATAAATAATGAAGAAGAAGCAACAAAAGTTGTTAATACAGTTAATGATGCTGAATTTAAAGTAGCTAAAGTTACAAACAGAGAATCCAAGAGAAATCCACAGGCCCCATTTATCACAAGTACTATCCAAAGAGAAGCAAGTACAAGGCTTGGTTATAGCGTAAAGAAAACTATGCAAATAGCTCAAAAGTTGTATGAAGGCATAGATATGGGTTCAAGTGGTCCTGTAGGTTTAATTACTTATATGAGAACTGACAGTACTCGTATCTCAGATGAAGCCAAAGATTCAGCTAAGGAATATATTGTAGGCCATTATGGTAAAAACTATTATCCTGAAACTCCAAGAGTTTACATTAAAAAAAGCAAAAATACTCAGGATGCTCACGAAGCTATAAGACCTACTTACATAGATAAATCTCCTGAATCCATAAAACAATACCTCTCATCTGAACAGTATAGGCTTTACAAACTTATCTGGGAAAGATTTGTGGCAAGCCAGATGGAAAGCGCCTCTGTTAAAACCATTAGTGCTGAAATTGAAGCTGAAAATTATACTTTCAGAGCCAGCAGCAGCAAGATCGTTTTTGATGGATTCTTAATTGTTTATGATGACAGAGAAGAAGATGAAAAATCTAAAGCCATACCCGAATTAACAAAAGGAGATGTGCTTAAACTTAAGAAAATTGATCCAAAACAACATTTTACTCAACCACCACCAAGGTTTTCAGAAGCAACTCTAGTAAAAACTCTTGAAGAAGTTGGCGTTGGAAGACCAAGTACATATGCTCCAACCATAGCTACAATACAAGATAGAGGCTATGTAATTAAAGAAGAAAAAACTTTAGCTCCAACTGCTCTTGGCAAAACTGTAAATGAACTGCTTGTTAAACATTTTCCAAATATTGTTGATGCTAGTTTTACGGCAGATATGGAAACAAAGCTTGATGATATAGCAGAAAATGCTGTTGTATGGCAACAAATTATTGGTAATTTCTATGGACCATTCGCAGAAGTTCTAAAAAAAGCCAAGGAAGAGATGGAAAAAGTCTCTATTTTAACTGAACATAATTGCACAAACTGCGGTAAACCTATGGCTCTTAAAAGCAGTAGATGGGGATCTCAATTCCTTGGTTGTAGTGGATACCCGGAATGTAAAACTACAATGCCATTAACTAAAGATCAAAAACCTGTTCCTGAAGATAAACCATCTGACGAAATTTGTGAAAAATGTAGTTCTCCTATGGTAATCAAATATGGCCCATACGGTGAATACCTTGCCTGCACTAATGATTCTTGTAAAACAAGAAAGAAATTAATCAAGAAAACAGGCGTAAATTGCCCACAAGAAAATTGTGCTGGTGAAATTGTTCAGAAAAAATCCAGATATGGCAAGATATTTTATGGATGTAGCAAATACCCGGATTGTACTTTTGCCTTATGGAATGAACCAACAGGTGATAAATGCCCTGAATGTGGTTCAATGCTAGTAACTAAAGTTTCTAAAGCAGGTAATAAAATAGCTTGTTCATCAAAAGAATGTAAGTATCAACAAGCTGTTGAGAATTCTTCTCAATCATGATTAAGCTTGGGATAATAGGGTACCCCCTTGGACATACCTTATCTCCTGTAATGCATAAAGCTGCCCTAGATTATCTTGGAATAGAAGGGGATTATGCTGTCCTTGAGACTCCCCCGGAAGAACTTATTAACAGAATAAAATATCTTAAAGTTCAAGGATTTAGAGGTTTTAATGTAACAATCCCACTTAAAGTGTGGATTGTTCCTCTTTTAAATGAAGTGGATGAATATGCAAATCTAGCAGGAGCAGTTAATACTGTTATCATTTCGGAAAATAAAGATTTATATGGTTATAACACAGATATAGACGGCTTTATTGAATCCATTCCTGAAGATTTAAAAGAAAATTTAAAATCCAAAAAAGCAGCTATTCTAGGAGCCGGTGGTGCAGCAAGAGCTGTAGCTATTGGACTCTCTACGATAGGAATAAATGAGATTACTTTTTACGCAAGAAATCCTGAAAAAGCTAACATAATACAAGATGTAATACTTGAGGGTTTTCCTGAAATAAAAGTAAAAATAAAGGAATTTAACGAGTTTGCTGATTTAAGCTATGCCTCGATAGTTGTAAATACAACTCCAATTGGCATGCAAGGAATAAACGAGGGCATTTCCCCTATTAACAAGAAAACTGTTGAAGGACTTGCCGAAAATACTATTGTTTATGATCTGATTTATAAACCCAGAGAGACAAAATTAATACAATATGCTAAAGAGCATGGTTTATATACATTAGATGGTCTTGAAATGCTAATTTTACAAGGGGCTAAAGCCTTATCATTATGGATAGACCAGGAAGCTCCTGTTGAAGTAATGAGAGAAGCAGTATTAAAGAGCTTGAAAAGTGAATAGCATAGAACATCAACCTAATAAAAAAGCTGTAGGTGTTCTCTCTATAGGACATTTAATTAGCGATGCTTACGGCGGTTTTATACTGCCTATTATGCCGTTAATTGCAATTAAACTGGGATTATCTCTTGCAATTGTAGGACTTTTACATGCCATTTCGAGCCTTGCATCTTCTATTTTGCAGCCTCTTTTTGGCTATGTTTCAGATATGATTAATAGAAGATTTTTTATTATCTGGGGGATAATATTTTCAGCAATATTTATAAGCCTAACAGGTCTTACCACCAATATATGGACACTTGGGACAGTAATTTTTCTAGGCAGCATGGGAGTAGGCTTATTTCACCCTCAAGCAACGTCTTACGCAGGACATTATAGCGGCATAAAGATAAATAAATATATGGGTGCTTTTACTGCTTTTGGAACAATCGGATTTGCACTTGGCCCTTTCCTCTCCTCGATTCTGGTAGAAAATTTTGGTCTACAATCAACAGTTTATGCTATTATTCCTGGAATAATTATCTTATATTGTCTGTATACAATGGTTCCAAAAAGATATATCAAAACAGATCATCATCCCAGAAAAGAAATTAACTTTGCAAAATTATTCAGCTTAAAAAGAATCTTGTTTATTTTACTTTTTATAGCAGTTATAAGATCTATAGTAGTAGCAAGTTTTGATGTATTTATGCCTTTTTTATGGACAAAATATAATATATCAGTAATATTTATAGGAACACTTATTGGATTATTCTCATTTTTAGGAGGAATAGCTTCTTATATTGGTGGAAGATTAAGTGATACTATTGATAGAAGAACAATAATGGTTATATCCCTTATTCCTGCAATTCCTTGTTTATTAGGATCATTACTTTTACTTCAAAATTTACCTATTATATCCTTTATTTTATTCGTTTTGGCAGGTTTTTTAATTATGTCGTCCACATCTGTTAATCTCGTAATAGGACAAACAGCAATCCCTGAAAACGCTGGCCTGGTTTCAGGAATTATAGGGGGATTTAGCTGGGGTATTGCAGGTTTGCTGCTGTCACCAATTGGTTTTTTAGCAACCAAATATGGAATTGCAACTGTATTAACAGTAATAGCTTTTATTCCCATTCTTGGAGCTGTCTCAACAGCTTATATTCCTAAGGAATATTCTTAATTATCTTATATTAAATGACATTCTTTGAACTTGAGCGTCAGGAATAGCTTCTATATCTTTTGCAAGGCTCTCTATCTCTTCATCTGTACCAATTGTTTCAAGTAAAATAACGCCATCTGTTGAACATTTACCATCAGAAACGGTGTGAAGACCTATTCTGGTTTTAATATTACAACCATGTTTTGAGATTATTTCCTGAAAGCAAGGAGATGTTACTGTTCTATTGGCAAGTAAGACCCCTAATATAGTTACTTTTTCCATAATTTTTTCCTCTTATTAATTCACATAAATATTATAATTAATTAGAAATTTTAACAACAGAAAAGGGAACTATTTAAAATTCCCTTTTCTTATTAAAAATGCTTAGACTTTAGTAACCCATATTATACGGCCTTAGTCCAGGCACCATAGGTACATTATAAGGATTTGCCTGAGACATTTCTGGTTGTTTTGACCCTTTTATACCTTTATATGCGACAAATAAACCTATTGCTGCACCTGCCACCTTTAGTGCTGTTGGTCCTTTGGCAAACCAACCTGCCACTTTGCCCAATATACCCGACTTGGTAGCTGCTTTAGTAAAGCCTTCTTTCATAATACTATTACCAGCACTTGCTGCGGATTTTAAACCTGAGAAAGCACCACCACCAGAGTGCACTCCTGCATCATAAGCTGATTTAATTAGACCAGCATTTGCTTTTCCTGCAGACATTAGATTTGATAATCTTATACCTCCTAACGATTTGGCAGCTTTAAGATGTGTAGACATATCACTGCCAACTAAACCTAATGCAGCTCTAGTATTATGTTCCTTGAGTCCTGATTTGATAATATCTGTATAAAGCTTACCCGTACCTGATTTTGCAAATTTATATAAACCGTAAGTGCCACCAGCAAGCAACAATGGTGATACTATAGACCCTTTTTGCTGATTAACTGTTGATTGAGCAGCTTGTTGTTGATACCCTGACATAGGACCATATCCCATTCCAATTCCATACATTATTTCACTTCCTCCCTATAAATTTTTCGTTAAATTAATACAGATCCTTCCATTTTTATAAAAACAAAAAGAAAATGATAATTGCTATTTTAACAAGAAACATTAAAAATTGTTAAGCGTCTAAAAAATAGGAAAAGAAAGAAAATACTCTTGAACATAAGATAAAGTTCATGTTAGACTAAAAAAGTAAATATGGAGAGGTGGCCGAGTCGGTCGAAGGCGGCTTCCTGCTAAGAAGTTGTGTGGTCAAAAGCTGCACCGTGGGTTCGAATCCCACCCTCTCCGTTTTTTTATACCCAATTAAGAAGCGAAGAAAATTCGCTTTTAGTGTTTAAAATCAGATAAATGCGCCTGTAGCTCAGCTGGATAGAGTGTTTGGCTACGAACCAAAAGGTCGGGGGTTCGAATCCCTCCAGGCGTAAATATAAATTTAATTTGTATATTTCATAGAAGCTCGACATACCGTTGAGCTTTATTTATTATGTATGTATATGATTTTTGTGTATTTCGGTGCGCATTGCGCACCCTACGGACTACGGACTAAACATTAAATTTAACTAGGATAAAAACATATGGGGAAAAGAAATAAGGAGTAAGATATGACAGATGAAAAAGATAGCAACTTTACACCTATTAGAGAATTAATAGGCACCGCATACGAGCAAATAGAAAGTCAGTATAATAATTGCGAACATACAAAAGGACTTTCAAGTGGTTTTTATGATTTAGATAATATACTATCAGGTTTTCTTCCTTCTGATTTAATAGTTGTAGCTTCTAGACCTTCTATGGGAAAAACTTCATTTTGTTATAACATAGCGCTTGAATCAGCTTTGAAAAATAAGAAAAATGTTCTTTTATTTAGTACAGAGTCTTCAAATGAACAAGTAGTTAGCCGATTACTGTGCATAGAAGCTGAAGTTGATACAATGAGACTTAAAACTGTTCATATGCAGCGTGAAGATTGGGAACGATTGACAAAAGCAATGGAATCATTCGCAGAATCTAATTTGTGTATAAATACATCTGCCCGATTAAGTGTATTAGAGGTTGAAAATGAGTGTAAAAAAATGATCGAAGAACATGGCTCATTAGACCTTGTGATTATTGATTATCTTCAATTAATGGATGTGGAGCAGGGAGCTGATAGAATTTGGGGAATGACTGAAATAGCAAGGAAATTGAAAATATTAGCTAGAGAGCTAAACATACCTATTGTTGTTTCTTCGCAAATTTCTAGAGCAGTAGAAACCAGGACAAATAAAAGACCTACTCTAATAGACTTGAGTGAAAGTGGTGCTATTGAACAAGTTGCAGATATAATTGTTTTTATTTATAGAAAAGAATATTATGAACCCGATAATTTTAACATAAAAGGTTTGGCAGAACTGATAATAGCCAAACACAGAAGTGGACCTACTGATACTATAGAACTTTTATTTCGAAACAATATTACCAAATTTAAAAATAAGACAATTTCCTCAGTATTTTAGTTTGCATCTTATTATCAATCTCGTACAATGTTTTTAGTGTAAAAGACTAGAAGACTTGTACGGTGAATAAAAAGGCTAAAATTAATATCATTGATTCAATAGCGAACGATTTGATTGAAAGCGTGAGCCAAGTAGGGTGCGCATTGCGCACCAATAAAAATTCGAGTTCAATTTTGTATAATGAGTTTTAAACCACAAAATCAAAAAGAAAAGCCAAGTAGGTTAGATATTTCTATCGATTTTTAAAAAAGATTAATCTTTAAGAATTTTCCAAACAATGTTAACAAGTTGCCTTGCAAGACA
>Ga0156398_1004_pt1 | contig 21896 bp, 32 predicted proteins | sample RifOxyA3_FD_108042 | JGI IMG/M metagenome (GOLD analysis project Ga0156398, IMG submission 108042) | Candidatus Melainabacteria bacterium RIFOXYA12_FULL_32_12 | reverse complement strand
ATTCGTTTCTTTTATCTTCTTATTTGCTCCCAGCATAAAAAATGACATATCTTTCTCCTTTTTCTCTTTGATATATCTATATTTTAACATATTTTAGTTATGAGGTAATCTTTAAATAAGGTACAATATTTATTGTAGAAAATTTGTTATAAATTTATGGAAAATATTCTTGAAATAAAAGATTTAAATATAGGGTTCAAGCTTGAAGATGAGTTTGCAAGAGCTATTCATGGGGTTAGCTTATCAATTGAAAAAGGTAAGTCTCTTGGAGTAGTTGGAGAATCAGGCTGTGGCAAATCTGTAACTGCGACTTCAATAATGAGGCTTTTACCATCAAATGCTGTTGTAGAATCAGGAGAGATAGTCTATGACGGACAAAATCTTCTGAAATATAGCGAAAAAGAAATGCAAAAAGTTCGTGGGAATAAAATTGTTTTAATCCCGCAAGACCCGTTAACTTCTTTAAATCCTTTATATACAATTGGTGATCAAATATCAGAAGTAATTGAATTACATCATAAAGTATCCGGAAAAGAATCAAAAAACAGGGCCATAGAAGCATTAAGACAGGTAAATATTCCTGAACCGGAAAACAGATTTAACGATTATCCACACCAATTTTCGGGTGGAATGAGACAAAGGGTTATAATTGCCATGGCTTTAAGTTGTAATCCTGAGTTAATAATTGCGGATGAACCAACTACAGCTTTAGATGTTACAGTGCAGGCTCAGATTTTGGCTTTAATTAAATCAATACAAGATAAACACAATACGACACTATTACTTATTACTCATGATCTTGGAGTAGTGGCAGAAGCCTGTGATTATGTTGCAGTAATGTACGCTGGTAGAATTATAGAGTATGCTAATGTTAAAAACATTTTCAATAATCCCATGCATCCATATACAAAAGGTCTTTTGGAATCTCTTCCCTTATTAGAGTCAAGTAAATTAAAGCCAATAAATGGGCAACCGCCAAATATCAATGAAAAAATAAATGGTTGTGTCTTTCATCCAAGATGTCCATCAAAAATTGATATTTGTGAAAATGAAGAACCCGAAGCTAATTTGATAGGTGATTCTCATAAAGTATGCTGTCACTTACATAAAACAGCTATAAAATAATTTTAGTTTTCTTGAACTCAATATATATTAGTGTTATATATATAATATCAATGATTTTGTAGGTTGTAAATTAACTGAAATAGTCTGCTTAATCTAGAAATTTGCTTATCAAACTCAGAAAAGTCTTCAGAATTAAGTAGAATTTTATAAAAAGAAATATTTTTTTAATTTATAGCACTATTTAATAGACTTTTCTCCCAAGGCAAGGAAAACAAAATAACTTTGTAAAAAAAAATTAAGGTAAATGCTTGATACAAAATTATTTTCATGGTTTCCTGTAGTTAATAAGCATGTAAAAGTGAATTCTTCTATCATTGTTATAAAGTATTGACACTGAGTTATGTGCTTAATATGATAAGAATTCGCATGCTCAATGAGCCGATGTAGCTCAACGGTAGAGCAACGGTTTTGTAAACCGTAGGTTGCGGGTTCGAATCCCATCATCGGCTAATAAGGGTAGGTGCCCGAGTGGCTAAAGGGAGCGGACTGTAAATCCGCTGGCGCAAGCCTACGTTGGTTCAAATCCAACCCTGCCCAAATCTTTTTTAACTTGTTTTACGAGTTATTAAGAAAAGTAAACCAAGGAAAAACAAAATAGCGAAAGTGAGTCAAACTACCATATCGCTAACGAAAATCCAAAGTTTCCGTCTTGTTTTTCCTAAAAAGTGCCCATGTGGCGCAGGGGTAGCGCATCCCCTTGGTAAGGGGAAGGTCACGAGTTCAAATCTCGTCATGGGCTAATCCCAAGAAAATAAAAACTAGCAAGTAAATGTAAATAATATTTATTTCAAAAGGAGATTTTAGAATGGCTAGGGCAAAATTTGAAAGAACAAAGCCACACGTAAATGTTGGTACTATTGGACACGTTGACCACGGTAAAACAACATTAACAGCTGCTATTACATTTTCTCTTGCTGCTGCAGGACAAGCTGAAGCTAAAGCATTTGATCAAATCGATGCAGCTCCAGAAGAAAAAGCAAGAGGTATCACCATCTCAACAGCTCACGTTGAGTATGAAACAGTAGAAAGACACTATGCACACGTTGACTGTCCAGGTCACGCTGACTATGTTAAAAACATGATCACAGGTGCAGCTCAAATGGATGGTGCTATCCTGGTTATTTCGGCTGCTGATGGTCCTATGCCACAAACCAGAGAGCATATCTTATTAGCTCGTCAGGTTGGCGTACCAAAATTAGTTGTGTTCTTAAATAAAGTAGATATGGTTGATGATCCAGAATTATTAGATCTAGTTGAATTAGAAGCTAGAGACTTATTAAGCTTATACGAATTTGATGGTGACAATATTCCATTCGTTCGTGGAAGTGCTTTAAGAGCTTTGGAAGCTGTAACAGCAAATCCAAAAACACAACGTGGCGAAAATGAATGGGTAGACAAAATTTGGGAACTTATGGACGCAGTTGATAGCTACGTTCCAACCCCAGAAAGAGCTACAGATCTTCCATTCTTAATGCCAGTTGAAGACGTATTCTCAATTACCGGTAGAGGAACAGTTGCTACTGGTAGAGTTGAGAGAGGTAAAGTTAAAGTTGGCGAGGAAATTGAAATTGTTGGTTTCCATGCTACCAAGAAAACAGTATGTACCGGTGTTGAAATGTTCAGAAAACAATTAGATGAAGGTCTTGCTGGCGATAACATTGGTGCACTTTTAAGAGGTGTTAACAAGGAAGAAATCGAAAGAGGACAAGTACTTGCTAAACCAGGTAGTATTAAACCTCACACAAAATTCAATGCAAACGTATATGTATTAACAAAAGATGAAGGTGGAAGACATACCCCATTCTTCCCAGGTTACAGACCACAATTTTACATCAGAACAACTGACGTTACTGGTTCAATTAAATTACCAGAAGGCACAGAAATGGTAATGCCTGGTGACAACGTTGTTATGGATGTTGAACTTATAGCTCCTGTAGCGATCGAACAAGGTATGAGATTCGCTATTAGGGAAGGTGGACGTACAGTAGGTGCTGGCGTCGTTGACAAAATTTCAGAGTAATTAGGTTAGTAAGTATAGAAAGGTTCTAGGTTGGAAGTGGATTATGAGTACCAAGCGACATAGAATTAGAGTTTGTTTAAAAGCATATGATCATCGTTTAATAGATAGTTCAGCAGATAAAATTGTTGAAACAGCAAAACGTACAGACGCTAAGGTTGCTGGTCCTATTCCACTTCCTACTAGACGTAAAATCTACTGTGTTTTAAGATCACCTCACGTTGATAAAAAATCAAGAGAACATTTTGAAACACGGGTACATAAAAGAATAATTGATATTCTTGACCCTACACGTCAAACAACCGAAGAGCTAAGCAGATTAGATTTGCCAGCTGGCGTTGATATAGAAGTAAAATTGTAATAAAGAGGAGATGAGTAGATAAAAAGGCACTCATTTCTGACTATAGCAAAATTGAATATATTGATCAGTTGATGAATGTGATCTACGAAACTCTTCTACGTAGCGCTCACAAAAAGAGAGGAAAAATACCGTGACTCTAGGAGTAATTGGTGAAAAACTAGGGATGACCCAAGTTTTTAATGACGAAGGTTTAGTCATTCCTGTAACAGTAGTAAAAGTTGATTCTTTAACTATTACACAAGTAAAAACTGTTGAAAAAGATGGTTATAATGCTATTCAGGTTGGTGTAAAACCTGGAAAGAAAAAACATCTTACAAGACCAGAATTAATGCATCTAGAAAAAAATAGTTTACCTGCATTCAGACGTCTGCAAGAATTCAGACTGAAGGATGTAAGTGAATACAATGTAGGCCAGAACGTTGAAATCTCCATTATTAAAGAAGGAGAGAAAGTAGATGTTACTGGTATTTCTATTGGAAAAGGTTTCCAGGGTACAATTAAAAGGCACAATTTTTGTAGAGGGCCAATGAGTCATGGTTCAAAGAACCATAGATTACCTGGTTCTATTGGTGCTGGTACAACCCCATCCCGAGTTTTTAAAGGCCTAAAAATGGCCGGTAATATGGGTAATAAAACAGTAACAGTTAGAAAGTTAACTGTTGTTAAAGTTGATAATGAGAAAAATATTATTCTCATTAAAGGATCCGTCCCAGGTCCTGAAGGCAAGTTAGTTACAATCAAACCATCGATTACTAAATGGAATGGATAGGTTCCATACTGATTTCTGAGGAATATAATTATGCCGAAACAAACAATTTTACATAGTAGTAATGGTGCACAATTAGGCCAAATAGACTTAGATGAAAAGGTTTTTGGTATTGAACCTAATATACATGTAATGCACCTTGCGTTAAGAAGACAACTTACAAATGCTAGAGCTGGCACAGCTTCTACTAAAACCCGTGCTGAAGTTAGAGGCGGTGGTAAAAAGCCTTGGAAGCAAAAAGGAACTGGTAGAGCTCGTGCAGGTAGTTTAAGAAGCCCATTATTTGCAGGTGGTGGTGTAATATTTGGACCAAAACCAAGAGATTATTCAATCTCTATGCCTACAAAAGCACGTAGATTGGCTTTAAGATCAGCTCTTTCAGCAAGAACAGAAAATATTAAAATCGTTAAAGATTTTACTGCAATTGCTCAACCAAAAACTAAAGAACTTTTAAAAGTTCTTGAATCATTAGAAATAAGTGGCAAAGTGCTTATTATAGCTGAACTTAGTAATGCAGAAAATCAGCATTTGGGACTATCTGCAAGAAATATCCCTAATGTTAAAGTGATTTTACCATCAAATATCAATGTAAAAGATATCCTTGAAGCTGATAACATTATAATCACTGAATCAGCTATTAGTGATATAACAGAGAGGTTACTCAAAAAATGAAAACAATAGACACTGAAAAAGAAAGATTATATGAAATAATCAGAAGACCTCTTATTACAGAGAAGTCTCACAGTGCTACAGTTGACAGTCAATATACATTTGAGGTATTAAAAAATTCCACAAAAATTGAAATCAAGAAAGCTGTAGAACTATGCTTCCCTGATAGAAAAGTAAAGAAAGTTCGCACAATATACATGCCAAGCCATCAAAAAAGAATGGGTAGTAAATTTGGCAGAACTCAATCAAGTAAGAAGGCTATAGTTACTATTGAAGGCGAGCCTTTAAGTGAATTAATAGGAGCATAAACATGGGTATCCGTAAGTTAAATCCAACTTCTGCCGGCCGTAGATACATGACAACAAGTGATTTTTCAGAAATTACAACAGATAAGCCTGAGAAATCTTTGATTGTAAGTGTAAACAGGCGTGCCGGAAGAAATAATACAGGTAGAATAACCTGTCATCATAAAGGATGTGGACATAAACGTGCTTACCGTATAATTGATTTTAAAAGAGATAAACGCGGCATACCTGCCATAGTTAAAACTGTTGAATATGATCCAAACAGAAATAGCAGAATTTCCTTAGTGGTGTATGCTGATGGAGAAAAAAGATATATTTTAACACCAAATGACTTAAAGGTTGGTGATACTATCCGAAGTGGACCTGATAGTGAAATCAAAACAGGAAATGCCTTACCATTAAGCAATATACCTCTTGGTTCATTGGTTCATAACATTGAACTAACACCAGGAAAAGGTGGACAGCTTGTCAGAGGGGCAGGCGGATCTGCGCAGGTAATGGCAAAAGAAGGTGATTATGTAACTATAAAACTGCCAAGCTCAGAAATGAGAATGGTTCATAAAAATGGTTACGCAACCATTGGAGTTCTTGGTAATTTAGATTCAAAGAACATACGTATTGGTAAAGCTGGTCGTAAACGATGGATGGGAGTCAAACCTACAGTAAGAGGTGTTGCTAAAAACGCTGTAGATCACCCACATGGTGGTGGCGAAGGTAAGTCACCAATTGGTGGTAAACCTCAAACGCCTTGGGGTAAACCTGCATTAGGTTATAAAACAAGACGCAATAAGCCATCTGATAAATACATTGTCAGAAAACGCAAATAAGGAGAATTTAGTTAATGGCTCGTTCACTAAAAAAAGGCCCATTTGTACAAGAAGCACTTATACATAAAGTTGAAAAAATGAATCAGACCGGTGACAAAAGGGTAATTAAAACCTGGTCAAGAGCTTCAATGATAGTTCCTGAAATGTTGGGACATACAATTGCTGTGTATAATGGAAAAACTCACGTTCCAGTCTATGTAACAGAACAGATGATTGGACATAAGTTAGGTGAGTTTTCACCAACAAGATTCTTCCGTGGTCATGCTGGCTCTGATAAAACTGCAAAAAGGAAGTAATTATGGAAGCTAAATCAAAACAAAGATATGTTGGAATGCCTGCAAGAAAGATTCGCAGGGTAATAAATGAAGTACGTGGTAAAAAAGTTGATGATGCAATGAATATTCTTCGCTTTATGCCATATGCAGCTGCAAGAGTAATTGAAAAGAATCTTACTGCTGCTATAGCAAATGCATCAGAAAAATGGGGTGCGTCGTCTGAAGGTTTGGTAATATCAGAAATCTATGCAGATGATGGTCCAATGTACAAAAGAGCAAGACCAAGAGCCCAAGGTCGTGTTTATAAAAGAATAAGACGTACTTCTCATTTAACAGTTATAGTTAGTGTTAATAAAGAACAAAGTAAGACTAAATAGGAGGCTACCTTGGGACAAAAAGTTCATCCGATAGGATTAAGAATAGGTATTATAAAACCTTGGTTAAGTAATTGGTTTGCAACTAAGGAGTATGCTGATTTTCTTGCTGAGGATAATCAAATCCGTAAATACATTAAGAAAAAGCTATATTCATCAGGTATTAGCCGTATTGGTATTGATAGAAAAGCTCAACAAGTCAATATTAACATAGTTGCTGCAAAGCCCGGTATTATTGTGGGCAGAGGTGGTCAAGGCATTGATGAGCTTAGAAAAGAACTTAGCAGTCGCGTAAAAAAACGTGTACAAATTGATGTTGTTGAAGTTGCAAGAATTGATGCTGATGCACAATTAGTTGCTGAAGCTATAGCGCAGCAGCTTGAAAAAAGAGTTGTGTTTAGAAGGGCAATGAAACAGGCTATTCAAAGAGCTATGCGTTCTGGAGTATTAGGAATAAAAGTTTCTGTATCAGGTAGACTTGGTGGTGCAGAAATTGCTAGAACAGAGTGGTCAAAAGAAGGCCGTATCCCTCTTCAAACCCTTAGAGCTGATGTAGATTATGGTTTTACTGAAGCAGATACCGTTATGGGTATTATAGGTGTCAAAGTTTGGATATTTAAAGGTGAAATACTTCCAGGTGAAGTTGCTGATCAAAATATCAAAGCTAAAACTGCAGGTGCAGAAGGTGGTGCAGCAGCACCTGGTGGACGTGGTCCTCGTAGAAGAGGAAGAGGTCCTAAAAGTTAGATATCAGCCTGAAAGAGGCTAATATGAGAAATTAGGAGCAAAATTTGCTATGTTAATGCCAAAAAGAACAAAATACCGTAAACAAATGAGAGGAAGAATGACTGGCACCGAAACCAGAGGTGCTAAGTTAGAATATGGCGATTTTGGTATTCAAAGCATGGAGCCTGCTTGGATAAACAGTCGTCAAATAGAAGCTGCAAGAAGAGCTATGACTAGATCTATTAAAAGAGGTGGTCAGGTTTGGATTAGAATTTTCCCGGATAAACCTGTTACAGCAAAACCCGCTGAAACTCGTATGGGTTCAGGTAAAGGTAACCCTGAATATTGGGTAGCAGTTGTAAAACCAGGCAGAATTCTTTTCGAACTTGCTGGTGTAGATAGAGAGGTTGCAGTTACCGCACTTCAATTAGCAGCTCAAAAACTTCCTATAAAAGTAAGAATCATAGAAAAATAATTAAATGGTGGTGAGTAAAGTGAAACTAAGTGAAATGCGTGAGCGAACAATCGATGAACTAGGCGAACAAGTAATTGCTTTAAGAAAAAAATTACTGGAGCTTAGATTAAATAAATCACTTCATAAGCTTGAAAATACAGCAGAAATTGCAAGTGCTAAAAATGAAATCGCTCAACTTAAAACCGTTATGAGAGAAAAACAGTTACAAAAATAAGCCGAGAGCTATACGTTTAGCTCATCCATGGAGGTTTTTAAACGTGCCTAAGAAAGAAAAATTTGGTCGAGTAGTAAGTAATAAAATGGATAAAACCGTTGTGGTTGAAGTCCAAGAATTCAGATCACACCCAATATACAAGAAAATCATTGCTGAGACAAAAAACTATATGGCAAATGACTTAAACAATGCTTGTATTGAAGGCGATGAAGTTCGTATTGTAGAAACAAAACCAGTTAGTAAGACAAAACGTTGGACAGTAGCTGAAGTAGTTAAAAAGGCTGTTCAGGTTTAGACTATTTATTCCAATAATAAGGAAAAAAACGATGATTCAACAAGAAACAAGATTAAATGTAGCAGATAATACTGGCGCAAAAACGCTTTTATGTATTAGAGTTTTAGGGAGCTCTAATAAGAGATACGCTGGAATAGGTGATGTCATCGTTGCAGCTGTCAAAGATGCAGCACCAAATATGCCTGTTAAAAAATCTGACATTGTTAAAGCAGTTATTGTGCGTACCAAAGCCAGTTTAAGAAGAACAGATGGTACAACAATCAGATTTGATGAAAATGCTGCTGTAATAATTAACAAAGATGGTAACCCTACAGGCACACGTGTATTTGGACCTGTAGCACGTGAGCTTAGAGAAAGAAATTACATGAAAATCGTTTCTCTGGCTCCAGAGGTAATTTAGGAGAATAATCATGGCTAGTTCAAATCAGAAAAATAAATTACACGTAAAAACAGGCGATAGAGTTCTTGTTATTTCCGGTAAAGATAAAGGTAAAATTGGAAATATCAAAAAAACTTTACTTAAAGCAAGTAGAGTGGTTGTTGAAGGAGTTAATATAGTTACTAAGGCTATGAAACCTAATCCAATGAAAAACATTCAAGGTGGATTAGTAAAGCTTGAAGCTCCTATTAATGCATCAAATGTAATGCTTTATTGCTCAAAATGTGAAAAACCATCAAGGATCAGACATGAAGTGTTAGAAAGTGGCCGCAAGGTTCGCGTCTGTAAAAAATGTGGTGAACAAGTAGATTAAGGATCAGAATAATGGCAATAACTAAAGATCTTAAGAAAAAATACACAGAAGATGTTGTACCAGCTCTAAAAAAACAATTTGGTTATGCAAACCCTTATGAAGTGCCTAAGCTTGAAAAAGTAGTACTCAATATGGGTGTTGGAGAAGCTGTTCAAAACGTTAAAATTTTAGATGCAGCAGTTCAGGAATTAACCAAAATCACAGGACAAAAGCCTGTTGTTACAAGAGCTAAAAAATCAATAGCTACCTATAAGTTAAGAAAAGGTATGCCTATTGGAACAATGGTTACCTTAAGAGGTCAAAAAATGTATGACTTCTTACAAAAGCTCATTAGTATCGCTCTTCCAAGGATCAGAGACTTTAGGGGTGTGAATGATAAGAGTTTTGATGGTAGAGGTAATTATTCAATTGGTTTAAAAGAACAAATTCTATTCCCGGAAATTAACTACGATGAAGTAGATATGGTTAAAGGAATGAATATATCAATTATAACCACAGCTAAAACTGATGAAGAAGCGAAAGCTTTATTATCAGAATTAGGAATGCCATTCAGAAAGAAATAACATAAAGGAGATATACCTTGGCAAAAAAAGCAATGATGGAAAAAGAGCAACATAGAAGAGAATTAGTTGCAAAAGGGAAATATCCTAAAGTAAGACTGCATAATCGTTGTAGTATATGTGGACGTCCAAAAGGATATTATCGTGATTTCGGACTTTGTAGACTACATCTCAGACAAATGGCTCATCAAGGCTTACTTCCAGGAGTTACCAAAGCAAGCTGGTAAATATTTAGTTCATTTAAGTAAGTAAAGCGATTAGTTAGTAAGTAATTTAACTCCTAAGAGAGGAAATAAGAATGAATACAGATCCAATAGCAGATATGCTAACACGTATAAGAAATGGTAATATAGCAAAACATTCAAGCGTTGAGATGCCTAGCTCAAAGCAAAAAGAACAACTTGCTGTCTTACTTAAATCTGAAGGTTATATTGAAAATTACGCTGTTAAAGAAGTTGGTAAATTTAAAGTCTTAAGCGTGGATTTAAAGTATGGAGCTAATAGAGCTCCAGTAATAACAAACTTACGTCGTATTAGTAAACCTGGCCTAAGAGTATATAGTAAATCACAAAATTTACCTAAAGTACTTGGTGGATTAGGAATTGCTATAGTAAGCACAAGCAAAGGACTATTAACCGATAGAAAAGCAAGAAAAGAAAAAATTGGTGGTGAAGTTCTCTGCTATGTATGGTAGATGATATAATCATCTAAACCCTAATTCGTAATTCCGAGAAAAGTTTTAGGGAGAGGTAGTTAGATATATCGGGAAATGGAGACAAATTACAATGTCCAGAATTGGTAAAGCCCCAGTAGTGGTTCCAGATAAAGTTGAAGTTAAAATTGAAAATAATGTTGTTACAGCTAAAGGACCTTTAGGAACTCTAAATGTAGCAATTAGGTCTGAAATTACTGTAAAACAAGAAGACGGTAAAATAATTCTTGAAAGAACGAATGATGAGCGTAAAACAAGAGCTCTTCATGGATTAAGCCGTACACTTGTTTATAATCTTGTTAATGGTGTGAATACAGGTTTCTCAAAAAATCTAGAAATACATGGAGTTGGTTATAAGGCAACAAAAGAAGGTAATACATTAATACTTGCTCTTGGTTATAGCCATCCTGTTAAAATAGATCCTCCTGAAGGCTTAGATATAAAAGTCGAAGGAACTAATAAAATAACGGTATCAGGTGCAGATAAACAAGCTGTTGGTGATCTTACTGCTTTAATTCGTAGTAAGAGACCTCCTGAAGTCTATAAAGGCAAAGGAATAAGATATCAAGGTGAGTACATACGTAAAAAAGCTGGTAAAACAGGTAAATAAGCTTAGGTGAATAACTATGATTAAACAAAAAAACAGAAAAGAAATAGCAGCAAAAAGGCATAACAGAATTAGGGTTAAAATTAGTGGTACTTCAGAGAGACCAAGATTAAGTGTTTATAGAAGTAACAAGCATATTTATGCTCAAATAATTGATGATATTAAAGGTGTTACTCTTGCATCCGCTGGTACCACAGAAACAACATTAAAAGACCAAAGTTCTCATGGTGGAGATGTTGAATCTGCAAAAAAAGTTGGTCAACTTATCGCAGAAAGAGCTAAAAAAGCTGGAGTTGAATCAGTAGTATTTGATAGAGGCGGCTTCTTATATCACGGTAGAATTGCGGCTCTTGCAGATGCAGCTAGAGAAGGTGGCTTAGTATTCTAATTTATAATTAGTTTATAAGTATTAGCAAAAAGATGGGGTTTATAAACCCCATCTTTTTGTACAGAAATGATAAATAAGAGAATATATATCTTATTCTTCTATTATTATAAAGCCCTTTTTTCTTAACTCTACCTGGTATTTAAAGCTGGCTTTTACCAGTCTTCCCACATCTTTTTGTTTTATATCAACAAAAGTAAATGCATTAATATATCTGATTTCTCCGTTATAAGTTATCTTTTTACTATAAACGTGTTCACATCTTGAGATTACAGGTTCATTATCTGAGTCGTTTATATATATTGTACATTCTATATCGTAATATTGGTCTAAAGGTTCATTTGATGTATAGCTAAAACCACTTCCACTTATATCTTTTGTTTTTATGTTATAAACTTTTTTTTCAGTTTTTTGTCTATCTATGAACACTGTAAGCTCTGCTTCAAGACTAGCAGGTACTCTTAAATATTCTCTTCTTTGAATATGTTGTGTAAAGTAAGGATGACAAATCCATAATCCTGATATAGTTGATAATTCCTTATCAATAACTTTACTTTCTCCTAGATATATTCCTCCATCCGCATGGATACCTAGGCTAATGGTTTGTCCAACGGGTATATTATAAGTAACCCCGTTGTTACTCGGAGTATCGATAAGAATTCTATCTTCTTCTACCCTTTTAACATAACTTTTCAATGAGTAAAAGTTATGTTCTTTGTCTTCAATTTCAATATCTATCTTTGCTAATTCTTTTATAAAATCATAAATATCTGCCATGATGATTCTCTTAATGTTTAATCTAAAAGATTTTCAAGAACTTCTGCTCTTTTTTCGTTTGCTTCTGTGTTAGTAATTCTGCTTCTTCTAATGTAATTTCTTAAAGCTTCTCTAACCAGTTCACTACGTGTTCTTTGCTCATTAGCAGCAAAGCTGTCGATCATACTTAAAAAATCATCAGACATTGAGATAAGAACTTTGGCCATACTATTCCCTCCTGATCCCTGTTGAAATGGTCTGCATTTGTATATATTATAGCATTATATTTTATATTAGCCATTATGTAACAATATTTAAATAGAAAAATCTTAAAGATGTTTGATTTGTTATATTTTAATACATTATTCGGTAATTATAACAAATCTTTTATAATTATAATCAAGAAAAATGCTTTCGAAAACGCCTTTATCATTGTATTTAATGTTTAAAGATTTAAGTAATTCCTTTTGTACTGAATATTCTTCTTCTCCTTGATTAACAATAATCATTTTTCCATCACGTTTTAGAAGGTTATAAGCTTTAGATAACATTTCTTCAGGTTTAAAGTATTTTAGTGGCAATCCCCAATTTAATAAGGGCTTCTGACTTACAAAGGGTAAAAACCAGGTTATATAATCATATTTACCTTCATGATGCATTAAATCACCCTTAATATAGTTTGTATTTTCAAGATTTCTAATATGATATTTAGCGTAATCATATCTTGAATATAAGTTTGTATATACTCTGAAAGGGTCTATTTCTATGCCTGTTAACTGAATTTTTTTCTCAAAATAGGCGTTTTTAAAGAAATTATATTCTCCTTGAGCATAAAACCAATTTTTAGAACCTATATCAAGAATGGAGATATCATTAGAAGTTAAGTTTAAATTATTATCTAAAAGTTCAATTGTATATAAGGTTTCAAGATAATTTCTTTTAGTTGAATCCTCTTTAAGTCTGCATAAATTATACTTTTTACAATATTCAATTTCTTTTAGCGCTGCTATTTGCTTGTCTTCATCATTTAAATGATCAAATAATCCTGTTTTCGACTCATTTTTTATAAAATAATTTCCCCGTGAAAACTTTACTTTATTTCTAAGCCAGAAATCAAAGTTATTAGCAAGTTTTTTAATGAGCATTTTTCCCTCAGATAATTCCGAAATACTACCCATATTTTAACTCCTAAAAATATTAAAAACCACCTTATAAGGTGGTTTTTAATATTTTTTATATCTAAATTATGATGAAATATATTCTTTTAGATGTTTTGCTTGATGTGAGGCTCTGAGCTTTTTAATAGCTGTGTCTTCAATTTGTCTTATTCTTTCTTTAGAAAAACCAAACATTCTTCCTAATTCCTCTAAAGTCTTGCTATTTCCACCATTTAATCCGAATCTTTCTTTAATGATTTTCTGCTCACGAATAGAAAGTACTGATAAAGCTTCATTAATGTCTTCATGTAATAGACTACTAACAGCTTTATTATGTGGGGCTGTGTGTGTACTGTCAGGTACATAATCTTCAAGGAACAAGTCTTCGCCAATTGGCATATCAAGACTTATAGGTTCCCTTGACATAGCCTTCTTAATATTAGCAACTTTATCTTTTGGCATTTGCATTCTTTTACCTAATTCTTCTAAATTAGGTTCATGCCCTAACTCAAGTGCTAATTCAACTTTAGCTTTTTTAAGTTGTCTAATTTTATCTGACATATGAACAGGAATACGTATTGTTCTTGATGTATTAGCTATACAACGAATAATAGTTTGTCTGATCCACCAGGTAGCATATGTACTGAACTTAAATCCACGTCTGTAATCAAATCTTTCAGCAGCACGCATTAAGCCTAAACTTCCCTCTTGAACCAGATCCATAAAGAGTACACCTTGTCCAACGTATTTTTTAGCAATACTTACTACTAATCTTAAATTAGCCTGTATTAATTTATTCTTAGCTTCTTTTGCTTCTTTTTTTGAGCCTTCTTTAATTTTTCTGCCTAGCTCAATTTCCTCAGTGGAAGTTAACATACGCTTACGTCCAACATCTCTGAGGTACATTTGTAAAATATCATCAGCTTTAAATTCTTTGGTTATAGCTTTTTTACGCTTACTAGGAGCAGAAACTTCAACTACATCTTCCTCGATATCGTTTAAATCAAGGTCAAAATCATCGTTTTCGATGATAGCATCTTTTTTGTCAACTACAAGTTCATCTTCTTCAAGATCAGCTAAATAATCAAAATCTATCTTTGCCGAATTCTTATCAAGCTTTGCAATTTCTGGTATAGCCATTTTACCTTCCTTCTTTGTTAGTCCTCTACCCATATTCATTTATATTGGAGTGAGATTGAAATTTGTTTTAAAGAGTATTTAAAGTTTGCACATTAATTTGGACGATTAATATACTATTTTGTTTCTTTATAATTTACCTGACGGGGTGATGCACTTATTCAATTGGTCAAAAAAATAAATTGTCATTATGTGTAATGACAAAGCCGGGTACGGTAAGAAAAAATATTGTTTTTAGTCCTAAAAGATAATAATAGTTTGTCCAATTTGATTGCCCGTAAGGTGAATTTTAAAGAAATGGTGAAACACTTATAATTCCCTAATAAATAAGAGTATTAACAATTCAAGAATAAGTAAGGAGAAATCATGGCAGAAGATAGAAGAAACAATGCTTTATTAGCAGGAATAGTTGTATTTGTAATCTTGGTTATAGGGATTATTGCTTTAATATATTTTGTGAGCAGGACAGAAATTCCTGAAGGATTAAATCAAACGACTGAGAATATTCAAGTAAATATACAACAACAAACACAGGAGCAAGCACCAGGAACAACTGAGCAAACAGGACAACAACAGGAAACAGTTGCTCCTCTGGAAAATCAACAGCCACAAACTCAGAAGGAACAGCAGCAAGGTAATATGACTCAAGGTCCTGCTGGCAACCAGACTACACAGCAACAGAACAGACAAGCTCCCTCACAAAATACCACAAGTAACGGTAGATGAAATTATAGACGAACCTAGCCACGCTTATTCAGATGCAATATTTGCATCTTTTTTATTGCGTCCTTAATTGCTGGTTACAAGGAAGCAGGCTATAAAAATACGTAAATAAGGTGGAAATATCTCCACCTTATTCACAAACTTATCAGATTATTGAATTATAAGAATTTATTTTATGCCTCTACAGGTTCTTGAGCCTCTTGGCTTTCTTGCTTAATTTTGTAGAAATAAACAACCGGATATTCTCTTGAATAAATTTCCTGTCCGTCTCTTTCCACAATGAAGATAACGTTACCTGATTCTTCACCCATAGCTATATTTACGTTTGAAGCAATAGCATTAAATACTGACTGTTCACTTGTTATTTTAACTTTTATAGCGCCAACTTCAAACTCTTCTCCTGTTGTAACTGCTTTTATTTTGAATTTTAAGTCATATTCACCAGGTTGCCAGCTTGGACCACATATAAATGCCAGATCAAAATTAAATTTTGCTGGTGAATGTATAGCAGTGAGCTGATCCCATATATTAATTGCAGTTAATCTGTTATTTCTAAATATCATTTGTTCTGCAACTAACAAATATTGTTTTTCCATACTAATAACCCTTCCTACTTATTCTACTTACAAAATAGTTAGTTCCATGAAAATACTATATAAAAAACATTTAATAAATTAGTTACTTATACATGATTAATCATACTGCTAGGTTATAGAATTTAAAAATTTTTATATAATTACCCCAATTGCTGTCAAAAATCATATTTTAATCCTAATGGGGCAAAATAATCGTATCAAATTAATTAATTTATAACATTTGCTTATAATAAATGATTTAAGAGATTTTATTTTTATAGTAATAATAGGTTAAATTTAGGTGATGAGGCTCGCCAGTGTTCGCAAGAACCGAACTGCCAGAATAAGTGGGTAATGCTCGCTTTAATGGGCTGATAGCTTCTACTTCATTATCATTAAGGAGGTAGTTCTATTATGTACAATTATATTATGGTTTTTATCGGCGGTGGCATTGGAGCAGTTCTTAGGTTCATCATTACAGTTCTTTCCAATAAATTTTTAGGAGCTGAATATCCTTATGGTACATTTATAATAAATATTACCGGAAGCCTATTTTTAGGCTTTGTATTGGCTTTAGCTGCCGATAGAGTCGAAAACATAAATCCTAATTTAATAATATTCTTAACCATAGGTATTGCTGGTGGATTTACTACATTCAGTACATTTAGCTATGAATCATTAGTATTAATTAAAAAGGGTGAAATACTGAGCAGTATGAGTTATCTCTTTTTAAGTCCTATATTGGGTCTTATATCTGCATACTTTGGAACTTACCTGGCTAAACTATACAATAACTAATATTTTAGTAGTACTACAACGAAAACTGATAACTTTAAATTAAGTCTGCTTGTTTCAAAAGCTATAGTCGATAACTTATCAAGTTAACTAGATTGGCTTTATTGACTAAACAATAATATACTTAAATTATTGAAAAATAGTTTGTAGAAAGACTAACTTTTTATGAAAATAGCTTTTTTTGGTGTCCCAGAAGCTGGAATAGTATGTTTTAATACTCTTATGCAGCATAAAAAAAATATTATTGTTGTTGTTCCACCAACTCCTTCACATTATGCATATGGCATGATGGTTGGTTTAGCAGAACAATATAATATTCCTTGTTTAGCTTTTAATAATTCTCCTAAAGAAGAAAATTTTATTAATGCTTTTAGGGAATTACAACCTGATCTGGCTGTAGTTTGCTCATTTGATCATCTTTTACCACCAGAACTTCTTGAAATTCCACCTTTAGGTTTTATTAACTGCCATCCTTCCCTATTACCTCAATATAGAGGAGGAAATCCATTTTTCCATGGTATCGTAAATAATGAAAAGAAAACCGGCATAACTATTCATTATATGGACAGCTCTTTTGATACAGGGGATATAATTAGTCAATGGGAAACAAATATTGAGCCTGATGAGACTCTAGGCACTTTATTTAATAGATTAAATCTTCAAACCACGCATATGCTTATTGATATAATAAACAAGCTTGAAAAAGGAGAAAAGCCAGCTAGAAAACCTCAACTAAAAAATGGTGATTTTATGCTTGCACCAAATATAATTCCTGAAAAAGGTCATACTTTAATTGATTGGTCAAAGGATGCAGCTTACATAGATAGATTTATAAGGGCTCTAAATCCATTTTTGGGTGCAATAACAAGTTTTAGAGGATGCATAATAAAAATCTGGTCAGGCGTATATCTGGAAAATCATACAGATAATCATCAACCTGGAACCGTGATAAGTGTTACACAGGACAATATTGCAATAGCTACCGGAAAAGGAATATTTTTCCCAACTTGTTTACAGGTAGGAAACTTTGTAATTTCTGATGTGAGAGATTTTATAAGACGTACCAATCCTCAAATTGGTGAAGTTTTCACCAATAATTAATGATTTGAAAAATTAACAGTTATATAACCAAATTTAAAATTCTAAAATTAACCTAAAATACTCAATTCATCACTGACAAATTCTCTTATTTCTGAATTTTCATCAGTTAAGAATTGCTGGAGAATCTCTTTTGCTTGCTGATTTGAATATGTTGCTGCAATATCAGCTATTCCTGTTAGCGCTTTTAGCTTAATTGAAGAGCAATTGTCCTTTGTGGCCCTAACCAGCAATTTAAGAGTATCAACTGAATTTAAATAACACAAAGAAATCACTGCTGATTCTCTCAGATACTTATTTTCATCTTTAAGCATATTTTTTAAATCATAAAACAAATTCACAGGAGCTTTATCAACATATGCTTTTGCTGCAATACTCCTTATAACCTCATTATTACTTGACATTAAAAGTAAAATTTCTTGTTCAGATAGTGAGCTTATGCTATCAACAATTTCTGATATTCCTTTGCTCTTAATATCAGGGTCGCAAGAGGCAATTAATGTATCCAATTTTTGATTAATATTATCAAATCCTGCTCCAATATTTTTTAAATTTATTGGATTAGTTACAAACTGCTTCTTCAAAATATCAGTTTTATTAACATTTTCAGTTTTATTGAAATTTTTAAACATACAAACCTGCTATACTGCTTACTCAATTATATGATTACATATACCATAAGGAAAAATCCTTATTAAATTTTACTTAAAAAGGAGGATTTATTAAGTATGTAAACAAAAATTAACATTTTTTTACATAATATAAAAGTACTATTTATAAATTATATGATGAAACCCGTTACAAAACAGAGGTAGAATACATACTTACAATCTGCGTCAGAACCAGACTTGCTTGAAATTTTAATTAACTTCAAAACCAGGCTTTAAATATTTAAATAAAGTTTGATAATAATACCTTTAATAAAGATCTAAATATTTTTTTATAACATGGTATGCTAAGTTATAATTAAGTTATTAACCTGTTATTCTGCAAGTTATCACATAAAAACAGGTTTTAGAGGATAAATGAGAGCAAAAAGGGATATGGACTGGAAAATCTTTATTAAGCCATACATATCATCTGAAGAATATAAACCGTATAACATTGATTCAAAAAGATTAAATGGTTTTATATTCTTTATAATTCTTGGATTCATAACCTCTTTTAGCCTAATTACAAAGGTTGAAGGAAAATCAGATAATTATAAAACAAGTAATCCTGCACATTTTAAAATTCAAAAATTAAAAGAAACCATTAATAATGTTGAAATATCCAATGCAATGATTGAATCTGAGATACTTCTTTTAAATCATAGTCTGGCTCAGATGTTGGAAAGTAAGGAAAAGCAAGAAATACTGATGTTATCAAGATTTACCGGTACTCATAAAAAGATTGGGCCTGGCATTGTTATCAAATTATCTGACAGTGACAAACCTTTGGAATTATACGAAAATCCTAATATCGGATTAATCCATAATACTGATTTACTGAATTTAATTAATGATTTATGGGCTGCTAAGGCAGAAGCAATATCATTAAACAATGAGAGAATAACTTCCCGTACTGGAATTCGTTGTGTAGGGCCTACTATTTTGGTTAACAAAACTAGAATAGCTCCACCTTTTGTAATAAAAGCAGTAGGAAACCCTCAAGAATTGATAAAATCAGCAGAAAAAGAACACTTACCAACTTTCCAGGTAGCAGGGATAAAATATTCAATAGAAAAATATAACAAGTTAGAAATTCCAGCAGATAATACTATAATATTAGCAGGAGATTTTTAATTATGTGGTTACCTTCAGTTGGTCTTATAATAGGATTGATAATAGGAAGCTTATTTCCATTTAGTATTCCTGTACTAAGTGCTAAATACCTTGCTATCACAGCTTTATCTGCAATAGATTTTATTTTTGTAGGATTTAAAGCCAGATTAAATAATCATTTCAATACAACGTTATTTGTAATAGAATTTATATTAAATACAATCATTGCTATCGGTTTAGTTTATCTTGGCGATATAATGAATGCAGATTTGTTTATGGCAGTGGCCATAGTTTTAAGTGCAAGAATTTTTTATAATATTTCAAGTTTAAATCACCTGTTATTTTTTAAAAATAGTAATATAATGTAGTGTTAGTTAGGATAAAAACGAGGTCAAGCATAAGTGGATAATAACTTTGGGCCAAAAAACTTAGATGACATGTTACCAAGAGGCAATTCTCAAGGTGCAAACAATCAGGCTAATATTAAAGTAGTCGGTGTTGGCGGTGGCGGTGGAAATGCCGTTAATCGAATGATAGCAGCTGGATTAGGCGGTGTAGAATTTTGGGTAATGAATACTGATGCTCAAGTCTTAGAAATGTCTAGCTCTAGCAACGTAGTACAATTAGGTAATAGATTGACAAATGGTCTTGGCGCTGGTGGCGATCCTTCAAAAGGTGAAAAAGCTGCTGAAGAAAGCCGTGATGATATCATGGTAGCTCTTGATGGAGCTGATATGGTATTTATTACAGCAGGAATGGGTGGTGGTACAGGTACAGGTGCTGCTCCTGTTGTTGCACAAATAGCTAAAGAACTTGGTGCTTTAACTGTTGGTGTAGTTACCAAACCTTTCAGTTTTGAAGGTAAACGCAGAATGAATCAAGCCATTCAAGGTCTTGAAAAACTGAAAGAAAATGTTGATACAATTATTGTTATTCCAAACGATAAATTAATTGAAGTAGTAGAACGTAGAACAACAATTAGAGAAGCTTTCTATGTTGTAGATGAAGTACTATTACGTGGTGTACAAGGTATTTCAGATATCATTACAGTACCTGGTTTAATTAACGTTGACTTTGCTGACGTTAAAGCTGTTATGGCAATGTCAGGATCTGCTCTTATGGGTATTGGTCGTGGTAGTGGCGAAGGCAGAGCTATGGAAGCTGCTAAAATTGCAATTAATTCACCTCTTCTTGAAACTTCTATTAATGGAGCAAGCGGTGTCATATTCAACGTTACTGGTGGTCCTGATATGACATTACATGAAGTTTATGAAGCGGCTGAAGTTATTCACGACGCAGTTCTGGATGATGCAATTGTTATATTTGGTTCTGTAATTGATGATAGAATTCAGGGTGAAATTCAAATTACTGTTATTGCTACAGGATTTGATCTTAAGCCTCAAAATGGTCTGGAAGAAATTACAAATTCTTATGGAGCAGGTTTATCATCACTTTATCCTTCTACTCCAAACAAGAAAAAAGCTCAGGAGCTTGCAAGCAATATGCTAGATATTCCTGAATTCTTAAGAAAACCTTATTAAAGAATAATTTATAGAAAAAGCCAGAGTGCAAACTCTGGCTTTTTAGCTTAGTTACATAAATTTTCAGATTTATCCATCCTTGAATATTAAGGAATAAGCAAATAATTCTTAGGCTTTTCTCTATCGTTCCGCTGAGTAAGGGGCTATCCAGGAAATAAAATTTGTACAGCTGTCATTGCGAAGATTCTGAAGGAATCTGTGGCAATCTATCCATTTTACAATTAAAAGCTACTATTCAAAATTGGCAAGATCACCACGGAGACACTTCGTGTTTCCTCGTGATGACAGTCTTGTAAAATACGTAAGAATTTTTTTGTTACCTCATTAGATAGTGAAAATTTCTTGCTTATTTATGATAAGGCTCATTATTGATGATTTTAAAGGCTCTGTAGATTTGTTCAACGAGGAATAGTCTTATAAGTTGGTGAGGAAATGTCATTTTTGAAAGACTCAAGGTAAAATCAGCTCTTCGTTTTACACTGTCTGATAAACCAATTGCACCACCAATAACGAAAACTAATTGATTTATGCCTTTTAAATTTATTTCCTTAATTTTTGCTGCAAATTCTTCTGAATCAAGCTGTCTTCCAAGAATATCAAGAATTATCACATAAGCAGTATCCGGAATTTGCTTTAAAATTTTCTCTCCTTCTATTTCAATGCTTTTTTGAGGATCATATTTGAGATCTTCTGCACTAATCTCTGTGATTTTTAGCGAAGAATAAGGTTGAATTCTTTTTAAAAACTCTTCTATTCCTGATTTAATATATTTTTCTCTGATTTTTCCAACAGCTATAATATTTATATTCATAGAAAAATTGTACTACAAGATTAGACTTTAATTTTTCTTAAAAATCTTGTATGAAGACAAAAATAGCAAAAGCCCTCGATTAATCGAGGGCTTTT
>Ga0156398_1212_pt1 | contig 24763 bp, 33 predicted proteins | sample RifOxyA3_FD_108042 | JGI IMG/M metagenome (GOLD analysis project Ga0156398, IMG submission 108042) | Candidatus Melainabacteria bacterium RIFOXYA12_FULL_32_12 | reverse complement strand
AGTAAAAACATAGGAATAATAGATATAAAAGCTATACTGTCATGCATTTTTCCTGATGGCATAAACCTTCCCCAATTTACAAAAATAACTCAATTATTTTAGAACCTCAAAAGGAATAATGTCATTTATTTTGCCATTAACGATAATATCCAGTTCGTATTTTCCGATAGGCCAGTCCTCTTCAGGCTTATTTAGGGATAAAAGCACATTTTTAGAATCCTCAAGCACAAATTTTAACAAGTTCACCGGCACTTTTTGATTATCAGATGTTAAATAATACCAAATAACTTTCAAATCAGTATTTTTAGGTGCATTTGCAATCTCTATAGCTGCGTAAATACACGCAGTATCAGGCTTAAAGAAATTTTTAGGACTTAAAACAATCTTATTCTTGAAATCAGCATTATCTGATAAAGATACTCGACCAATTATTCCTTTACCCTGATAAGGTTCTTGTAGTTCGTTTAATTCCTTTTTGACAAGATCAATACCAGCATCATTTGGCCGTAAAGCTATATAATTAGAGAAATTTTCAATAGCTTTTTTATTATTATGCATGGATTTATAAGCCAATCCCAAATTATAATATGCATCTGCATATGAATTATCAAGTATTACTGCTTGCTCCCACGAATTGATTGCTTTATATAGCTCATTACTTTGAGCATACACAAGCCCAAGATTATAATAGCCAACAGCAAAATCAGGATATTTATTTACTAACTGATTAAAAGAATTAGTAGCCTCTTTTATATCACCTGATTCTATTTCATCAATTCCTTTATTTAGGAGTATTTTGGCATTTTTTGATATTTTACTGCTTCCAGTACTACTATTTTGCCCAACACTACAACCAGTTAATAAGAAAAGAAACAAAAAACTATATATAAATATTTTTTTCATACTACCTTTTTACTAATTTTTCATAACCACACATATAAATAAAATATTAAGAAAAATAACAAGAAATCTTTTACCTACATTAATAATTATAAACATTGAAATAACAGGATTAATTAACAAGTATAATTGTAAAGTTTATCTCCAAATTTAGCAAATTGTAAGGAAAAGTTAAGTTTTAATTTTATGTTAATTGTATTCTATTGTATAATTCAAATTTAGTTCAATATATGCGAGATGGGGTAAAAATTGACAGTAGCAATATATCCGGGAAGCTTTGACCCTATTACAAATGGTCACATTGATGTACTGCACCGTGCATCAAATCTTTTTGATCATGTTATTATTGCTGTATTGATAAACCCTTCAAAAATCCCATTTTTATCAATTGATGTTAGAATGAATTTAATAAGGGAATCAATTACCGATTTAAAAAACGTGGAGGTTGATAGTTTCGAAGGCTTAACTGTAGATTATGCAATTAAAAAAAGTGCTAAAGTTCTTATTAGAGGCTTGAGAGCTATATCTGATTTTGAACACGAAATGCAAATGGCACAAATAAATAAAACCCTTAAGCCTGAGATAGAAACTATATTTTTAGTCCCCAAAATCGAATATAATTTCCTAGCCTCAAGCCTTGTGAAAGAAGTAGCCTTATTAGGCGGCGATGTATCACAACTTGTACCAAAAGCAGTCAACGAACATTTAAATAAATTAAAAAACTCTAGATGATAAAATAGAATAAATATCAAGAAAATATGAATTATAAAAGGTGAGGTAATAAAGTATGACCGTAAGTAACATTTACAAATTGCTGGACAAGATGGAAGTAATGATATTAAAAGGTTTTCCTATTCCAATCACGCAATTAGTAGTTGTAAACCACGAAAAAATTATAGATACTCTTGATAAAATTAAAGCCTCAATACCAGGAGAAATCCAGGAAGCACGTAATATCATCAAAAGACGTGATGACATACAATTAGAGGCTCAGAAAAAAGCAAACCAAATTTTAACAGAAGCTAAAAACCAAGCAGAAATGCTTTTATGCGAGTCTGAACTACTCAAGGCTGTTCACGCTGAAGCAGAAAGAATACGTCAACAAGTTATAAATGATTGTGAATTAATGAAAAAACAAGCACAAGAAGATGTTGAAATAATAAGGGCAAATGCAGTTAATGAAGCTATTACCATCAGAGAAGGTGCTGATAAATACGCAGAAACTGTTCTTAGCAGCTTAGACAAAGATTTAACCGAGCTGCACGGAATTGTAAGAAATGGCCAAAAACATCTTTCTAAGATCAAAGCCGACTCAATAGCAGCTATGACATCACAAAAAGCTAAAACTCAGTTCAGTTCACAATTAGCAAATACAAAATTAGCCGCTAAATAACTTTAATTCTGACTACTGTATTACTGCCTTGTTCAGAAACATAAAGCATACCAGCTTTATCAATATATAAATAATATGGTTTATTAACACCCTTAAGGATAACACTTGATTCTCCTTCGGGTGTTATTTTAATAATCTGATTTGATAAATAACTTGCTACATAAATATTATTATCCGGATCAACAACAAGTCCAATTGGCCCATTTATCAGGGTGCCTTTAGCAACTACTGATCGTTTTCCATCTGGTGATATTTTTAAGATACTATTAGCACTATAATTTGCTATATATAAATTTCCATAACTATCTTTTGCAAGGCCTGTAGGCCCTTGTAAATCCTTAAATACAATTTTAGTATTGATTTGATCTTGACTTAAATCAGCAGGCCTTGTATTAATAACTGACACGGGCTGTTTTTTCTTGTTAATTTCTTGAGTAGCTTTTTTATATAATTCTTGAGATTCAGCATATTTAGGATTATTAGTTGATATAAGACCTGAATAGCTTAAAGACTTTTCAAAATTTTTGTTTTTATAGTGTATCTGAGCAGCTTTATAAATTACTTCAGCATCATTTGGATTTTTTTCTATCATTGCCTCGTAATAACGTAAAGCCTGAGATTCATCTCCAAGATATTCATATATAGAACCCAAATTATAATACGCATCAATAAGCGCAGGATCAATTACTATTGCTTTTTTGAATAAAATAATTGCATCTTGAAAGTTTCCGTTTTTACTCATATCTATAGCATCATTATAAATTTGGATAGCTTGTGAATTATAAGCAAAAGCAGTATTAGAATACAAAAAAGTAGCTACTGACAAAATTAACACTGAAGTTTTTATGCCTTTAGCCAATCTCATCAAAATATCCTCATGTTTTTTTAATTTTATTCTTTGCTTAGTATTATATGATATTTTTAAAACTAAAAAATAACCCGAATAACCTACTTAATAAATTAACCTGATTATTATTATATAACATACACAGGCTACACTACTATTGTACTTTATAGTTATAAAGTACTTTACATCACAATAATCTAAATAAAATTCTTAATATAAAGAGCGAATTCAAAAATTACAACTCCTGCAGCCACAACAGCAAATGAAATTGCAGGAAATAAAACAAACAGCAGTTTATCCATAATTAAAACCCTATCAGTATCATCTAAACAATATTCTATTAACTCAAGTTGCTACTCAAATAATCTTGGGTGTGAGTTGCAAGGTGCTTCGCACTGTCATAAGTCATTAATTCTTCCAATAATACTACTATCATTATGAGGGTACTTCGCACTGTCATTGCGAGCCATAAATCGTGACTTGAAGAAATAATCATACTTGCGTGGCAATCTAGAGGCAATAAATTTATAATAGCAACTTTTTATTATATTATCCTACTAAAAATAAATAACAAAATTAAGATTAAATTTCTAGCATATTAAAGATTATATGCAAAAAATACTATAAAAATGTTATCCGGAGTTAGCCATAATTATAAAGAAGATATACAATTTTATTGAGCATAAAATTTACTTAGTCATAAAAAGATAAAGTTATGTATAGAAAATCCCATACAGACTTATTCAGATGACTTATCTGTATTATTATTTTAAATAGAATTATAAAAGTCCAAAAATAAAGTGATTAAAGCAGAAATGTCAATTTAAAATAGATAAAGAGTTGTCTAGGTAAGATCTTTTTTCTAGAATATTCTACAGAATTAAATACAAATAAATAATATAAAATTGATGTCGAAAGGAGAATAGTGTGGAGAGAGAAGTTGTAGATGTGGTAGTAGTAGGTGCGGGTCCTGCAGGCATTGCAGCCGCAATTACTCTAGCTAGAGCAGGAAAAGAAGTTGTAGTACTCGAAAGAGGCGATTTCTCAGGAAGTAAAAATATGTTTGGAGGTGCAATATATACCCAGCCAACATCAGAAATTTTTCCTGAATTTTGGAAATCAGCCCCGGTAGAAAGATACAACACAGAACATAGATTTGCTTTATTAGGTGATAATGATGGTACAGTTATTGGTTATAAAAACCAAGAACACGCAGAGGGACCACATTCTAATAGCTTTACAGTATTTAGACCCAAATGGGATAGATGGTGCGCAGAACAAGCTGAGCAAGCTGGTGCGTTCATTGTTCCACAAACCTTAGTTAAAGAATTAATAAGAGAAGACGGCAAAATTGTTGGCGTAAGAACTGAGCAAGAAGAATTTTATTCCAGAATTGTAATAATAGCTGATGGAGTAAATTCACTTTTAGCAAGAGATGCGGGCTTACATCCTGAAATTAAGCCAGAAAACGTAGCGGTAGGTATTAAAGAAGTTATTCAATTGCCTAAAGAAAAAATTCAAGACAGATTTAATCTTGAGGGTGATAGTGGCGTAATTTATACAATTATCGGCGGTCCAATGCAAAATATGCTTGGTCTTGGATTTATTTACACTAACATTGACTCAGTAGTTGTTGGATTAGGAGCTTCACTGAATGAACTTAAACATAAACAATTAAAACCTTACGAACTTCTTAACCAACTAAAAAAACATCCAGTGGTCAGACCTTTAATTGAAGGTGGCGAACTGCTGGAATATTCAGCTCACTTAATTCCTGAAGGTGGATTTAATGCAATGCCTCCGCTTTATACAGATGGAGCAATGGTAGCCGGTGATGCTGCAATGTTAGTTAATAACGTACACTGGGAAGGCACCAACCTTGCTATGCTGAGTGGTAAATATGCAGCAGAAACAGCAATTAACGCTCTTGAGCAAAATGATTTTACTGCAAATAGATTATCACTTTATCAGAAAAAGCTCGAAAACAGCTTTATATTAAAAGATCTTAAGAGTTATAAAAATGTAATGGGATTTGCAGAAAAGAATTCTGATGCATTAATGGGATATTATCCTCAAAAATTCAATGAATTTATGAATAAATTCATTAGTGTGGACAGTATACCAAAACAAGAAAAATACAAATCATTTATTGGTACAGCATTAAAAGATAGATCAATTCCAAAATTGTTTGGTGACCTTGTTAAGTTTGCAAAACTCGGTGGAGGTATATTACTAAAATGAGCGATATTAAAAAAATGATTCCAGAACATATAGATGACAAACTTTTTACTGTGAAATACAAATCGGCTGAATCTTCTCACTTAGCTCCCAATCAAGAAGATTGTGCAAAATGTCAAGACAAAGCTTGTACATTTGTATGCCCTGCAAACGTATATTCCTGGGATGAAGAGCAGAAGAAAATCCTGGTTGGGTTTGAGAATTGTCTGGAGTGTGGCGCTTGCAGAATAGCATGCTCATACCAGAGCCTTTCCTGGAATTACCCAACAGCTGGATGTGGCGTTACATTTAAACACAGTTAACACAGTTTAAACTGTCCACAAATAAGGAATAAATACGGCATGATAAATGATGATGATGATCAAATAAGACGTTGGTATGACAAGGATCCTATCTTGTCTAAAGCAGTTAACATCCTTGAAACATCTAGTGATAACCTTCAGATTCAAATAGCACTTAACTTAATTAAGGTCATAATTGAGCATAATATTGATAACAATACATATTCATCAGTTGATGAGATTATAGCTTCAGCTGATGATGAAAAAGAATTTGGCTCAAATAGATGGTATGATCTTGATGATACATTAAAAACTGCAATACAACTATTAAAGACCTGCTCAAATGAGCTGAGAGGGAAGCTTGCAGAAGATATTGCTGCTATTGTAACAGAAGCTCTTAATAATGTTGATTCAGAAGAAGCACTTGATATCTAATTGTTTCTGTGTTAATCACTTATATAGCAGAAAGTTTTGTCAACAACCCAAAATAACTAAGTAAACTTAAAAGTGTGTGATATTATTATCATCACCCTTAAAAGGTGACTAATTTGCTTATAAGATCACTGTTAACCCACAAGCAAATCAAGTCCAAAACCCAAATTTTGACACTTAGTTATATATTCTTGATTTTTTCTTTATTTTTTTGTTAGATATTTTACAGTATAGTGATTTTAGTTAATAACAAAGAGAGGTTAATAAATCAGTGGAACAAGAACAAGCAAAACGCGGACGTCGTAACCGTGATGAATCAAAAAAAGAAACTCAACAAATTACAGCAGGCAAGACTCCTTCTGAATGGAAAGAAAGAGTTATTCAAATCCGCCGCGTGACAAAAGTTGTAAAAGGTGGAAAAAAACTCAGTTTCAGAGCTGTAGTAATTGTTGGTAATGGTAACGGATTAATTGGAGTTGGAATAGGCAAATCCAACGAGGTTATAGGCGCAATCCAAAAAGGTATTGCTGCTGCAAGAAAAAATATGCTTACAGTGCCAATATTTAAAACAACAATTCCTCACCCAATTACTGGAAAAGCTGGTGCTGGAAGAATTATATTAAAACCTGCTGCACCTGGTACTGGAATCATTGCCGGTGGTTCAGCCAGAGCCGTTTTAGAATTAGCAGGTATAGAAAATATATTATGTAAATCTTTAGGTTCTGATTCTCCACTTAATGCTGCCAGAGCTACAATGGATGCTCTTGGCAAACTCAGAACATTTAAAGATGTTGCTGCAACAAGAGGGCTATCCCTAAAAGAAATGTTAGGGTAAGGAATAAAGGAATATAGTCATGTCAAATGCAAAACAAATCAAAGTAACTTTGAAAAAAAGTATAATTGGAGCTTCCGAGACACAGAAAAAAATAGTAAAAGCTCTTGGAATCTCAAAAATGAACCAAACAGTTACACATAACGATACCCCTGCAATTAGAGGTATGGTTAACAAAATTCCTCACTTAGTGAACGTAGAAGAATAATTTCAGTCAAAAGGTGATCAAAATGGAAAATACAAGAATAATGTTAGAAGATCTAAGACCAGCTGATGGAGCTACTCACAAAAAGAAAAGAGTGGGCAGAGGACGCAGCTCAGGCCATGGTAAAACAAGTACAAGAGGCCATAATGGAGAAGGACAACGTTCAGGTAGAAGCCAAAAACGTGGTTTTGAAGGTGGACAAATGCCTGGATACAGAAAAGCTCCAAAATTAAAAGGCTTTGAAACTGTTAGACCTATAAAATATGCAGAAATTAACGTATCTCAAATTAATAACCTTAAAGATGATATTATTGATCTAGAATTACTTATTGAAAAAGACCTTTACAGTAATATGTTTGAAGCTTTAAGAGTTCTAGGTAATGGTGAAATAACAAGGTCAGTTACAGTAAAAGCTAGACATTTCACCGAATCCGCAAAACAAAAAATAGAGGCTGCCGGTGGAAAAATAGAGGTAATATAAAATGGCTAAAGTTAAAATGCCGACTCCGGATGAATTAACAGGAATGTGGCAAGCATCCGGTTTAAAAGAAAAGCTTTTATTTACTTTTGCAATGATAGCTGTGTTCCGTTTCGGAACACAGATTCCTATATTTGGAATAAACCACGAAGCAATAACAAACCTTGCGGGCAACAATATTATTAACTTTTTAGACTTATTCTCAGGTGGTGCATTAGGAAAAGTTTCAATATTTGCGCTTGGTATAGGTCCATACATTACTGCATCAATTATTATGCAACTTTTAGCTGTAGTAATTCCTCATCTTGAATCTTTACAAAAAGAAGAGGGGGAAGCAGGTAGAAGAAAGATTTCACAATACACAAGGTATTTTACTGTTGTACTTGCAGCCTTTCAGGCTAGTATATTTATGACATATCTTGCTAATCAACCTGGAATGATAGCTACTGGAGCAAATATCCCCTTTGTGTTCATTGAATCTGTAATTGCACTTACTGCCGGCTCAGTATTTATTATGTGGCTTGCTGAATTAATTACAGAAAGAGGAATAGGGAATGGAGGTTCTTTACTAATATTTATTAGTATTATTTCCAGAATACCTATTTATATGGGACAAACATTCCAATTGGTGGCCAATGATCCCACAAGTCAATTTAAATTAGTTGTATTACTAGGAATCTTCTTAGCAACTATATTCCTCATTGTAATTATGCAGGAAGCTGTAAGAAAAGTCATAATTGTAAACGCCAAAAGACAGGTTGGTAATAAAGTATATGGAGGAGTAAATACACATATTCCTTTCAAATTGAATCCTGGCGGCGTTATGCCGCTCATTTTTGCTGTTGCAATTTTATTATTTCCTTCAACGATACTTGGAGCCATAGCCCCAAATCTTCCTCAGGGAATAATGAGAAATATCGTTACTTTTTTAACAGCCGATCTCTTAAATCCAGCTGGAATTCCATATTATCTTATTTACTTTTTACTAATTGTTGCGCTAACTTTCTTCTATGCATCAATTATGCCTAATATGCAACCAAAAGAGATTGCTAATAACCTTAAAAAATATGGCAGTTCAATTCCTGGAATTAAGCCGGGTAAACCAACTGCTGATGTAATAGACCAAATTTTAAGTAGAACAACATTTATTGGTGCTGTAGGTTTAGGAATTATAGCTTTAATTCCTGGTCTAGCAAGCCAAGTAACTGCAATAACTACATTACAAGGTTTAGGAGCTACTACGTTAATAATTATGGTTGGTGTAGCATTAGACTTCATTAACCAGATCAAGACACACTTGTTAGTTAGACAGTATGAAGGATTCTTAAAACAATGATACCAGAACTCATATTTTTAGGTGCGCCAGCAAGTGGAAAAGGCACACAAACAAAAATGTTAGCAAGAGAGCTTAATATTCCCCATATTGATACTGGTGGAATGCTAAGAACAGCTGTAGCTGAGGGCACAGAATATGGTAAAATTGCTAGAGAATACATGGAACAAGGTAAATTAGTTTCATCAGAAATTGTTATAGGTATAGTTGATGAAAGATTACATAAACCTGATACAGGAAATGGCTTTATTCTCGATGGATTTCCAAGAAGCATCGAGCAGGCAGAGGCATTAGACAAAATTCTATTAGAACTTAATCGAGATAAAAATGCAAAATTACAAGCAATTAACATCGATGTTCCTGTAAGTGAGTTAGTAGATAGAATAATTAACCGTAGAAGCTGTGAAAAGTGTGGTGAAATATACAATCTAAAATATAAGCCACCTAAGATAGAAGGAATTTGCGATATCTGCGGTGGGAAATTAATTCAAAGAAAAGATGATAGTGTCGAGGTTGCAGCACAAAGGATTGAGACCTATCAAAAAGAAACTGCACCATTGGTGCAATTCTACAAAGATAAAGGAATTCTGGTAAACATTGATGGAACCAGAAGCATTGATGAAATATATGCTGACATTAAAAAAGTTGTTTTAGAATAATTATGATCAATCGCAAATCAAGATACGAAATATCACTAATGAATTCTGCTGGAAGCATTGTTGCAGAGGTTCTACAACAATTAAGATCAACCGTAAAACCGGGTATTACAACAGCAGAATTAGATACAATTGCAGAAAATATTATTAGAAAAAATAATGCCATACCAGCCTTCAAGGGTTACCACGGTTTTCCTGGAACTATTTGCGCTTCAATTAACGAGCAAGTAGTTCATGGTATTCCAAGCGATAGTATCATTCTCAAAGAAGGTGATATTATTAGTCTTGACGTTGGAGCCACATACAAAGGCATGGTTGGAGATTCAGCTATAACAGTAGGGGTTGGCTCAATAAGTAAGGAATTGGAACAACTTATAGAGGTAACAAAGCAAGCCCTATATGATGCTATTGAAAAAATGCAACCAGGTAACCATCTACAAGATATATCAGGTGCTATAGAAGATAGAGCAAACCAATATGGATACGGAATTGTAAAACAATACGGCGGCCACGGTATTGGCAGAAACATGCATGAAGAGCCTTTTGTTTTTAATTACAGGACAGGTGATCTTGGGCCAATATTAAAGCCAGGAATGGTAATGGCACTTGAACCAATGTTTAATTTAGGAACTGGTGATGTCCATACATTATCTGATAACTGGACTGTAGTGACCAATGATGATAAACATTCAGCGCACTATGAACATACTGTACTTATTAGTGAAGATGGTCCACAAATTCTTACAATTGCAAAATAATGATATTTTTTATTACGCCTTAAATCACTGGTTACAGGAAATAGACTACAAAAACCAAGAATTAAAGATTACTTGAAATCATAAAAGATAATTTTTTATTAAAATCATCTTTTAAAACTAAATACTTAAAAATCAAATTTTAAGTAAAGTTAAATTTGAAGTATAATTTCAATTGAGGTTTTTTTGTCTTTTTCATATTTTATAATTATGAAAAAGGATAAGCCTTTCAGGTTTTATCTAAAATACAGAACTAAAAGATTTAGGTTTTTTAAAATTAAAAACCTTGTAAAATATCATGTTCAGTGTAGAATCAAATTTAGGATAATGTATTTTGCAAAACTGATTAAGAAATAGTTACAAATGAGGTGTTAATGACAAAAGACGTAATTGAATTTGAAGGCACAATCGTAGAATCACTACCTAATGCCATGTTCAAAGTAGAACTAGAAAATGGACATATGGTACTGGCTCATATATCCGGCAAAATTAGAAAGAATTTTATTAGAATTTTACCGGGCGATAAAGTAAAAGTTGAGTTAACACCTTACGACTTGAGTAGAGGCAGAATAACTTACAGACTAAAATAATATTCTTAATATATAAGTTGAAAGGGTAAAAAAAATGAAAGTTAGAACATCTGTAAAAAAAATATGCGACAAATGTAAAGTAATTAGAAGAAAAGGCAGAGTAGCAATAATTTGTGAAAACCCAAAACACAAACAAAGACAAGGATAAGGTCTAAACAAATTTTGTTAGGACAGTATCTCATTAACTAACAAAAGATTAATCTAAAGAAAAACTTGAATCTAATTTATGTTTTAATTAATCTATTATTCTTAAGCAATGAATTTTTTAATATAGTGAAGTAATTTGTAAGCAAAAGGTATAAAGGAGTAATTAATGGCTAGAATCGCTGGAGTTGATTTACCACGTAATAAGCGAATGGTAATAGCTCTAACTTACATATATGGAATTGGGCCAACAATATCAAAAAAAATTCTTGAAAACACAAAAATTTCAGAAGATACAAAAACCGACAACTTAACAGAGGACGAGATTAACCGTTTAAGAGAAGAAATTGATAAATATCAGGTTGAAGGCGATCTCAGAAGAGCTGAAGGCCAAAACGTTAAAAGATTAATTGAAATTAATTCATATAGAGGTATGCGCCACCGTCGTGGTTTACCAGTTCGTGGACAAAGAACAAAAACAAATGCAAGGACAAGACGTGGCAAAAAATCTGGACCAGTATCAAAGAAAAAATAAATCATAAGGAGATAAAAAGCAGTTATGGCTAAACCAAAGGTAAAAACAAAGAAAAAAGAAAAAAAGAATGTGGTACAAGGAAAAGTTCACATTCAATCAACATTTAATAACACAATCGTAACATCAACAGATATGCTCGGGAATGCGATAGCCTGGGCAAGCGCTGGCACGTCAGGTTTTAAAGGTGCAAGAAAAGGCACCCCCTTTGCAGCACAATCCGCGGCAGAAACTGTTGCAAAGAAATCAATGGAACAAGGTATGAAAACAACAGAAATTTATGTTAGTGGACCTGGTTCAGGTAGAGAAACAGCTATTAGAGCTATTCAAAGTGCTGGACTGGAAATTACCTTGATTAAGGACGTTACTCCAATACCTCACAACGGATGTCGTCCTCCAAAGAAAAGAAGAGTATAATAATTGTAGAGTAAAACGAACAAAGGAGGCCACAAATTGGCTAGGTATACAGGACCGGTATGTAAAAAATGTAGAACAGAAGAGCAAAAGCTTTTTCTAAAAGGAGAGCGTTGCTATACTAATAAGTGTTCTGTTGCTAAACGTGCATATCCGCCAGGGCAACACGGACAAGCAAGAAAAAAACCATCAGAATATGCTTTGCATTTAAGAGAAAAGCAAAAAGTACGTAATACATATTTAGTGCTTGAAAAACAGTTTGCTAAATACTTTGAACAAGCTGAACGTAAAACTGGTGTTACAGGTACTATATTATTACAGATTCTCGAATCAAGATTTGATAATGTATTATACCAATCAGGCTTGGTTTCAAGCCGTAAACAAGCAAGACAGCTAATTAGACACAGACATTTCCTGATAAATGGAAAATTAGTTGATATTCCATCATACAGATTAAAACCAAGCGACGAAATAGCTGTTAAAGCAAAAAGCCAAAAAACTATAAAAGACATCATTGAGGTTCAAACAGTAACACCTCAACCAAAATGGCTCAGTGTAGATAAAGATGCCCTAAAAGTAAGAATTGAATCCTTACCTGAAAGAGAAGATCTGAGCCCAAATATTAAAGAACACTTAATTATTGAATACTATTCCAAATAATTAACGTAAGATCTAGGAGGAAATAATACCGGTTATGGATTTAAAAATAAGATGCGTGAACACAACAACTGACTCAGATGGTTCAATTTACGGTAAATTTGCAATTGAGCCATTAGAGCGTGGATATGGTACAACAATTGGAAATTCACTAAGAAGAGTTTTATTATCCAGTTTAGAAGGTGCTGCTGTAACATCTGTAAGAATAGAAGGCGTTACTCATGAATATACTTCTATTCCAGGTGTAGTAGAAGACGTTATCGATATAATACTAAATCTAAAGGGTCTAGTAGTTAAAACAGAAAGCAAAGAACCTCAACATTTAAGATTAGAGATAACAGAACCAGGGCCTGTTTTAGCAAGCGAGATACAATTACCAGCCGGAGTCAAAATAATTAATCCGGATTGGTTAATCTGCACAATTGCAGAAGGCGGCAGCCTCAATGCTGATATAGTAATTGAAACAGGTAAAGGCTACGTAACAACAGAAGTACTGAAAGAAAATAGAAACGGCATGGCTGTAGATATGCTACCAATAGATGCAGCTTTTATGCCAGTAAGAAAAGTAAGCTACACTGTTGAAAATACACGTGTAGGACAAATTACAGACTATGACAAATTAATATTAGAAATTTGGACAAATGGCAGCATAGATGTAAATACTGCCTTAAGTCAAGCAGCAAATTTACTAATTGAGCACTTCTTACCAATAGCATCATTAACAGGTCAAACAACAATGGTGGGCGCTCCACAAGCCCCGGTAGAGCCAAAACCAGAAACAACAACTCCAACCATTGGTATTGAAGAATTAGAACTCTCTGTAAGAGCATATAACTGCTTAAAGAGAGCAAGCATCAACTCACTTAGTGATTTATTACAAAAATCAGAAAACGATTTATTAAATATTAAGAACTTTGGTAAAAAGTCCTCTGATGAAGTAATAGAAAAACTCAGTGCATTTGGTCTTAAGCTTGCCCCTAACCCAGAACCAACTGGTGAAGAAGGCAAATAATATTTGAGTTGAACAAAAGGGTAAATAAAAATGAGACATCAACGTAAAATACATCAATTAGGAAGACCACAAGACCAAAGAAAAGCGCTTTTAAGAACTTTAGCAACCTCATTGTTCATGTATGGAGAAATAAAAACAACAATGGCTAAAGCTAAAGCATTAAAAGAATATGCAGAACACATTATCACTCTGGGTAAAAGAGGTGATCTTCACGCAAGAAGACAGGCTATAAAGTTAGTTTATGATTTATCAACCGAAAATCTTACCTGTGCTAAGTGTGAAAAAGCATATTCCACAAAAGAGCATAAAGATGAAAAATGTGAATGTGGTGAGAAATTAAGCAAAGAAACAGTAGTACAAAAACTGTTCTCAAAAATTGGCCCAAATTATGCTGAAAGAAATGGTGGTTATACAAGAATTTACAGATTACCGCCAAGACGTGGTGATGCAGCAGAAATGGCATTAATTCAACTAGTATAAATCTGGAAAAGGTAATATGCGTAATAATGAACTGCTAAAAACTACAAATAACATAGATTCTGAAGACAATCAATTCTTCAGATATGCTATGGTTGTAGAATATAATGGCAGTTTGTACGCTGGTAGTCAAAAACAGCCTAAGCAAAAAACTGTTCAATCAGAACTTGAATCGGCTGTATCTGTTTTAACAAAACAAGAGATAAAAGTTATTTTCTCTGGAAGAACAGATACTGGTGTTCATGCTAAAGGACAAGTAGTTCATTTTGATTTACCATACCAACTTAATACCTATAGATTTATGAACTCCTTAAACGCTATATTACCAAGTGATATAAGCGTTAGTATAATTAAAGAACTAAATCGTGATTTCCACAGCCAAAAAAGTGCTACAGCCAGATGGTATAGATACACAATTAATAATAAACCCCAAAGATCCGTATGGCAAAAAGAAGTACTTAACATAAGGCAAGAACTCAATATAAATGAGATAAATAAGGCATTAAGCTTCTTGCTTGGAAACCATGATTTCAGCAGCTTTAAGACTACAAATAGTAGTAATCCGGTCACTGATTGTACTGTGATATATGCAGAGTGTAGTTCAGAGGCAGGTGTTATCTATATAGATATTATTGCAAACAGATTCTTATATAATATGGTAAGAATCATAGTAGGAACATTAATAAATATTGGAAAAGGGATTTTTCCAGCAGAATATATGCTTGAAGTTCTTAATGCAAAAGACAGAACTAAAGCAGGCCCGACTGCAAGACCAGAGGGCTTAACATTAATGTCAGTATATTACGAAAAAAAATATAATTTATCCGACTATTTTAATATGGAGACCATTTATAATGAAAACATATTCAGCAAAGCCTCATGAAGTTGAAGCAAAATGGTATTTAATTGATGCTACAAACCAAACATTGGGTCGTTTAGCGTCAGCAGTTGCTAATATCTTAAGAGGTAAACATAAACCACAATATACACCACATATAGACACAGGTGATTTTGTGATTATTGTTAATGCAGACAAAATTTCAGTTTCAGGCAAAAAAGAAACAGATAAGATTTATCATCATCATACAGGTTATCCTTCAGGTCTTCGCTCAATAAGCTTCAAAGATATGATGCAAAAGCATCCAACAAGAGCGTTAGAAAAGGCTATTCGTGGTATGTTACCACATAATACGCTAGGAGAACAGCAATTTCAGAAATTAAAAATATATGCAGGAGCTGAACATCCTCATCAAGCCCAACAGCCAATCGAGTACAATGTGGAGGTTAATAAATAATGCCAGAAGTAGTAGCTACTGGAGTTGGACGTAGAAAATGCGCTATAGCACGTATAAGGTTAGTTCCAGGAAAAGGTAGAGTTTTTATCAATAATAGAACAATAAAAGATTATTTCGGTAATCGTGCGACCCTTGAAATGATGGTTTACCAACCACTTGTTTTAACACAAAACGAGGCAAATTTTGATGTTCAAATAAAAGTTGTTGGTGGTGGCGTTAGTGCACAAGCTGGTGCAATAAGGCATGGCATATCAAGAGCATTATTACAACAAAATCCTGAAACTAAAGGTATTTTAAGACCAGAAGGGCTCTTAACAAGAGATGCAAGAGTTAAAGAGCGTAAGAAATATGGTCGTAAGCGTGCAAGAAAGCGCTTCCAATTCTCAAAACGTTAATTCTTTTATTTACTTTAATATTACACCTCCTACTAAAGGAGGTGTTTTTTATTGCAAAGAATTAGCCATGGTAAACAGGGCTATTAAACATGAATACCCTGACTAAATAACTAAATGGGGAATATATCGAACTGCGAACTTTAGATTATATTAAGAATGTGCATATTCCACTCTCACTCATAAACTGTTTTTGACTTAAGATCGGACTTATCCGATCTTTTTTATTTGTTAAATTATCTGGTACAATATTGAACTAAATAGTATTTTTTACTATTATTTAATAGTAATTACAGCTGGAAATAATGATGAATAAAACTATCAGGCAAATAGCAATTTATGGAAAAGGCGGAATAGGTAAATCTACGCTATCAAGTAACTTAACTGCATCATTTAGTCAACTAAATTTGCATCCTGCACAGATTGGCTGCGACCCAAAGGCTGATTCTGTAAATACTTTAATGAACGGGGATTTCATATCAACTATTTCAGAAATAGTCAGAGAATATGGAAATTCAGAAGAATCATTTTATAAAGCTGTATATAAAGGGTTTAATGACATTTTATGTATTGAATCAGGAGGCCCAATACCCGGGCAGGGTTGTGCAGGAAGAGGGGTTCTTGTTGCTTTAAATTTAATTGAGCAGTATAAAATTCTTGAAAAGCTAAATATCGATATTGCTGTTTATGATGTACTGGGAGACATAGTTTGTGGTGGTTTTGCCCAACCTATTAGACAGGGATATGCGGAGGAAGTCTATATAGTAACCAGTGGAGAGTATATGGCGCTTTTTGCAGCTAATAATATTGCTGCAAGCATTCAACTCTTTGCCGAGCAAGGATTAAAATCCAGAGTAGCAGGCATAATAAGTAATCTAAGAAACGTACATCAAGAAAAAGATATAATAGAAGAATTTGCAGGATTAATAAATGTACCATTAATTCATCATATACCCAGATCAGATTATGTTCAAAGGTCAGAACTTTTAGGGAAAACTGTTATTGAAGCTTATCCTGAATCAAAACAAGCACAAAATTATTTTGAGCTCGCTAATAAAATTTTAAATAATGAAAATAGAATAATACCAAACGCTTTATCAAAACATAAATTACTAGAATTAATGAAAAAATATTCTAATTCTGAATTAATGATTTAAAACTGTTATGTTAAGAAATACAAAATAATAGAAGTATAATAAGATGTTTTCAGAAACAAAACAATCAAAATTGGCAAAAGCAGGATACAGATGGGTAAAAGTTTCAGAATTATATAATGAAACTCCACCTTTAGGATCAAATTGCGATATAAAAGATAAATTCCCAGGTTATGAAGGCTTATGGTGTAAGCTTATAATGTCTGTCACAAGTTACGCTATGATAAATAATGCAGTCGCAGTAATCCATGGCCCTTCTAATTGCGGTTGGGCAGTAAGAAATTTTACTTCCACAGATTATTCCTTATATTATGGAAACCCATTTTTATATATGCCCTGCACAAATATAGATGAAAATGCAGTTATATCAGGAGGAAACGAATCTCTAATAAAAACATTAATAGAGGTTGACAGAGATTATAACCCAGAACACATATGCGTTTTTGACACCTGTTCCACTGCACTAATTGCAGATGATATAGAATTGGCAATTAATACTGCACAAAAAGACTGTAAGGCAAAGATTAATTATATTCCAGCAGCAGGTTTTACAGCACCACCACTTGGAAAAGCAATAGAAGAATGCTCTGTTAAATACGCAAACCTGATGGAAACACCAGATACAATTCTTAAAGATTCGGTAAACATTCTTGGGCAATATAAAGAGAATTTCTGCGTAAAAAGAATGCAAAAACGTGGAAAATATCCTGATGATGCCACGGAATTAGTCAGATACATTGAAGCTCTAAACCTGAAATTACATAGAGTCATAGTATCAGGAAACTATGACTACATAAAAACAGCTCCTCAAGCAAAAGTAAACGTAATCAGCTGTCCAACCTGGGGATTTCCTCTAGCTCAAAAAATGGAAGAAAAATTCGGGACTCCATACCTAAAACATGCCATTCCAATAGGCATAGAAGCAACATCAAAATGGATAAACGAACTTGCTGATTTTATGAACAGGCAGGAAGAAGCAGAAACACTGATAAAGCAAGAAACAGACAAGCTCACATCGATATATGACGAAGTTAAAAAGCTAGCTCAAGGAAAAATAGCATTAATAGAGTGTGGTAGAAATTCACAAACTGCATTTGCTCGCCCTATGGCTTTAGCGAGAATGCTGAAAGAAATAGGCATGACTCCATATTTATTTGGATTACACCCACTAGAACTAAAAGCAAAAGCAATGGATTTAAATTATTTTCTATGGGATGAATTTGATCCGCAAATTCTTGCCGGTAACTATGCTTATCAACAACCGATAAATATAAATCACGTAATTGAAGATTTGGGATTTGATCAAGACCAATACGTTTATTTTACAGAAGACGTCTTTCCGATGGCTAGATCAGGCATGCTTGATGCCTGTGATACTCCAAGAGTTGAAACAGGTGTACACTTAAGAAGAGTGATCAACTCCCCCGGGCGTGGAGTTGGTTTTAGAGGGGCACAAGCGTTAGCAAAAAATATTATTGAAGCTATACTTGCTGCAAAAAGAGGAACTAAGCCTACTTTATATGGCAGAGTACACGGTAACTTCTGGGAATTTACCAAATAATCAGAGGTGAATAATCAATATGCAAATAAAAGACTCTAAACAGACATATATGGACTTAATGAAGCCAGGAAGCTTTATTGGAAGTACTCTCGTAGCTTCAGGCATTAAAAATGCATTGATTATATTTCATGGAATAGCCGGATGTAATATTGAAGCCGTCCACTTTAGATCAGATCAAATTCCAGGTGGAAATTATGTTCCAATAATTCCAACAGGATTAAATGAGTCAGACTGCATACAAGGTGGCATGGATAAGTTGCTTAAAACGCTAAGGGATACAATTGGACAATCTATAGCAAAAAAAAGGCCCCCTGAGATCGTCTTTATATTAACAAGTGATGCAACTTCTATTGTTGGTGACGACATTCAAACAGCAGCAAGAGTGGTAGAAGAGGAAACCGGCGTAAAAATAATAGCTCTAGATACTCCCGGATTTGCAGGTGGACTTGTTCATGGCACTGATGCAGCACTTTCTGCACTAATTAAAAATCAGGCACCATCAAATTCACAATCAGGAATAAACATCATAGCCCCACATTTACTCGGGTCAAAAAACTGGGTAAATGATGCAGATGAAATTATCCGACTAATGCAAGAAGCAGAAATTCCTGTTAATCTTAATCTTGCAAGAAATTTAAACTATAAAGAGCTGGAAAAATTCACCAATTCAAGAACAAATTATATTTTATCAGGTGAAAAATTAGATAATTTTGAAAAACACAGCAATAATTTAAATATAGAAACGCTAAATATAAACCTTCCACTACCTATAGGCATTGCAAACACTGAAAAATGGCTACTAACACTAGCTGAAGAGTTTGGAGATGTGGAAAAAGCAAAAATTTTGCTAGAAAATGAGCAAAAACTCATTAATAAACAATTGAAATATAACTACAATTTTAGCTGGATGTCCACATTAATGTACGGTAAATATGCATCCATCTTAGCACATGCCAAATTTGGAGCATCATTAGCTCGCAGTTTATATTGGGATTTTGGCATTATTCCAAAAGTCATAGGGCTTATAGCTGAAACAGACAGAGCAATGGGAGAAGCAATTGAATTATTAGAACCACTTGAGGGTAATGTAGAATTCACAGTATTAAAAAATCCCAGTTATTTTGATTATGGAAACCTTATTAAAGAAGCCCAGGTTGATTTTGCAATAGGAGCTATACACGATAAACCTTTATGTATTGGACATAAAATCCCTCATTTATCATTAGCAGGATTTAATTTCTTTAATCAGTATAACTTTATACCCTGGCCAAATTTTGGGGTCAGAGGAACTTTAGGACTTCTGACAGAATTATCAAGAGTAATGGAAGACGCTTTTTACCTAAAGGATATGATCGCAACATATAACTATAATCCAGATAAATCAGAAGGAACAAACAATGCAAGCTGCAATATTCAAAGAACCCAATAAACCATTAGCAATAGAAGAAATACCAACTCCAACAATCAATGATAATGAAGTTTTGGTTAAGGTAGTAGCATGCGGAGTATGTCATACAGATCTGCATTATCTAGATCATGGAGTGCCTACTTTTAAAAAACCTCCAATGATATTAGGACATGAAGCCAGCGGAATTGTAGAAAAATCAAATAGTCCTGATTTTAAAACTGGGGATAGGGTTCTGCTTCCGGCAGTATTCACCTGCGGAAATTGTGAACCATGCCAGACAGGAAGAGAAAATATATGCAAAAAAATGCTGATGCTTGGTAATTCGATAGATGGAGCTTATGCCCAGTATATTAAAGTTCCAGCTAAAGATGTAATTCCAATGCCTGATGAAATACCACTAGAAGAAGGCTGTATAATAGCAGATGCAATATCAACCCCATATCATGCTGTAGTAAACCGGGCCAAAGTAAAACCAACAGATAGAATATTAGTTATTGGCTGTGGAGGTGTTGGTATAAATGTAGTTCAAATAGCAGCTATGATTGGAGCAGAAGTAATAGCCTGCGATATTGACAATAAAAAATTAGATATAGCAAAAGAATTAGGAGCCAAATACATCGTTAATCCTAATGAAATAGAACTAAAAGACTTTTTAAAACAAAATGGTGGACCGGTTGATGTAGCATTTGAGGTTATAGGAAAAGCAGAAACCATAGAAACTGCTTACAAATCATTAGGATTAGCAGGAAAACTGTGTATTATTGGATATACCAACCAAAACATCACAATAAACCCGGCAAAAATCATGTTCTTTGAGCAAGAAATAATAGGTTCTATAGGTTGCTCACCAAGTGATTACCCTAAAATCATTGATTTAGTTAAAAATGGTAAAATCAAACTCGATAAATTGATAGCAAATAAATATGAACTCCATGACATAAATAAAGCTCTTGATGAACTAAGAGAATCAAAAGTCTTAAGAAACATAATTCTCCCTAATGGAAAGGGTCAAGATCCTTTATATAATTAACTAAGTTCGATTACATATTCATTATATTAAATCGCAAATGAGATATCTTATACAGTGTATAGGATATCTTTTGTTATCTACAACAAGTAATGAACCCTTTAGAACCTATCCAGGAAACAAAAAATGTACAACTGTCATTGCGAAGATCCCGAAGGAATCTGTGGCAATCCATCCATTTTACAATTAATAGCTATTATTCAAAATTGGCAAGATCACCACGTCAGGTGACTGTGTCACCTTTTTAAAATTCATTAATCTTAGTAAGACTATGATTGATGACTAATGACAGTGCGAAGCACCTCGTGATGATATAAGGAAATTTTATTCTTGGATAGATTCTTAGTTGCCTGGGGTAATTCTTTTCCTGAATATAAACCTTAAACATAAAGGGAATTTAAAAAAACAAAACCTAAAATATAATAATTTATAAGTCAATGAGAGAAAATGAGTTAGAGAGTTATGAAAAGCACTGAAGCAGTGGGAATTAATACTGCTCAAAAAATCCAAAATTCTGGACCAGCTATTAAAACTAGTTTTAATCCCTTTTGTCTATCAGTTTCCGATCATATATTTTCAAGAATGCTTAATAAGAATTTTTACTCTATAAAAGTAAAGAATATAGAGAATTATAATTTAAGAGACACAAGCTGTGGAAATATTATGTTTGCAAGCCATAACTGCTGGTGGGATGGACAACTTGGATATTTACTATGCAGAAAAAAATTTAAGACAAAGATGCATATGATGATAGAAGAATTACATCGTTTACCCCTATTATCAAAAATTGGAGCGTTTTCAGTAGAAAAAGATTCACCACAATCAGCAATAAAAGCGCTTAATTACTCCGCTGAAGTATTAGAAAATCCAGATAACACTGTTTGGATATTTCCTCAAGGCAAGGTAATGCCACCTGATTACAGACCAATAGAAATGGCCAGCGGAGTATCATATATATGCAAAAAGCTCGATAAAGTAAACTTAATTCCAATCGCGCACAGATATAACTTTATAAGAGAAGACAGGCCGGAAATATTTGTAGAAGTTGGAAAACCAATTATTTTAAAATGCGATAATCTCGACAGAAAAACACTAACTCATAAGTTAGAACAGGAACTTACAACATTACTGGAGAACCAAAGAAAAGAAATTTGCAGTGGCAATTATGAAGGTTATAACATTTTCCTGCAATCAGAATTATGTTTCATAAAAAAAACTGAAAAACGTATAAGAAAGTTATTACAAACTTTTTTCAATATTTAGAGCTTATCCGAGAATTCAAAAAATGATGCTTAGAGATTGCTTCACAAGATAAATTTTATAAAATATCCCTGCTGAAAGGTTCGCAATAACAGCAATAATTTATTTGTCCGATAGGCTCTTAAATAGAATTTTGACAATTCTGGCATAAACCAAATATTTTAAGCTGATAATCAAGCACCTTAAAGTTATTTTGCTCCTCAGCAACATTTTTTGCCAGATTAATTACTTTATTATTGTTAAACTCAATAGTTACACCGCACTTATTGCAAATTAAATGGTGGTGATACTGATTAGTGGTAATCTCATAATGCTTATGGTCTTCGCCAAAATCAAGCTCTCTCAAAAACCCATTTTCAGAAAGAAAATTAAGAGTTCTGTACAAAGTAGCAAGACTAATACTAACATCACCATCCTGAAGAATTGTCTGTAACTCTTCAGCACTTAAATGATCTCCTTCAGGTAATTCAAGAAAAAGTTCTAATATCTGCTCCCTTTGAGGTGTAATTCTATACCCTTTTTTTCTAAATTCCTCAATTATTTCTTTTTTCTTTGTCATAACAACCATTACTTTGAACTTAAAACCTTGTTTTCAGAATTATTTAAAACCTTATTATATCTTTGGTAATATTCATTACCAAATTTAAGTCATCACTGTATTCTTTGAATCAAGCAGACTTAATTTAATGCTATCAGTTTTAGTTGTAGCACTACTGTACTTTTCGTATAGATATTCAGGCATTTTTCTTAATAATTTACCGTTTATATCAGTTGTAACTATTGTAGATACAGCATTAAGAATTACATTACCTGTTTTTGTGTTTGTTATTGTATGACTAAATGAAACACTAGCCGTTCTTAGCTCTTTCAATTCTGTAGTAATCAAAATCTCGTCCATTAACCTTGCAGGAGATTTATATCTACAGTGTAGATCGACAACAGGAAGCAAAATCCCCATTTCATCCAAAGCTTTAAAATCAATGCCTACAAGCTGTGAAAAATCGACTCTTCCTATTTCAAACCACTTAAGATAAGCTCCATGCCATACGACATTATAGCAATCTGTATCATGGTGATAAATTTTGACTAGATTTTCGTGCTTCATACTCAATTCAATATTTATATAATTGCCATATTTTATAAATAAATGATCGTGCCCCACCATCGACAGAACCAGTTACGTGGTACGATTTATATGACCTCCAACCGAGCACTCTGACAACACCCGAAAGTTTTGGCTTATTGCTGCTGCGTTCCCGCCCTGACAAGGTTCACCAGCTTTCGCCGCATCAGACCCAATTTTCATCGATCATACAAGACCGCCGACCGTAACTGATCAAGCCTCACGATAGGCTGTCCACCCTGCTATAGCGATTGCAGGTTCAGGGTATCGCTAGCTCCCCGTGTAGCACGATCAATTATATTGTAACATAAAATAGACCATGCAATCAGTAATTTAAATCAGCTGGTCGATTCATTTTTTAATGATAAAAACTAAAATAAGACTAGGTAATCTTTGCATATTAAAGCTTAATTATCTAAAAAATATTCATGGGGAAGAGTATTTAGGGGATTAGAGGTCATGGGTTTTTTAAACAGTAATTTTAATGAAAATAAACTACAAGGGTTAATAAATAAAATAGAAAGCCCTCAAAATTCATCTGCATATGACCATTGCGTTAAAGCTGATGCACTAAGAATTAAAAATTATTTTTGGGAATCAATAGATGAATATTTAAAAGCGCTCACTTATGACGAATCAAATTATGAGGCTTATAAAGGCTTAGGTTTATCCTATAAGCAAGTAGGGTATACGCAAAGTGCCATAGAGTCATTTGAGAAAGCAAAAAAACTTGCACCATTTGATAAAACTATCAGACATGAACTTGGATATTGCTACTATCAGGTTAATAAACTTTCAAAAGCTCAAAAAGAATTACATAAAGCAATAAAAATTGATCCTAATTATATAGAAGCTCAATTTCAACTCGCTGTAGTACACGAATCATGCAATGAGCTGGATATGGCAATAAAGGTTTACCAAAAAATTATTAATGACAGACCATCTTATATAGCAGCATACAATAATTTAGGCAGTCTATATATTAGGCTTGGCATGTTAAATATTGCTGTTGAAATATTTAAAGACCTATTGAGAATAAACCCTGACTTTGTAAGAGCTTATTTAGGTATAGCAGTCTCTTACGATAAAATGCAGGCCAAAAATGAAGCAATAAGATTCTACAAAAAATATATGGAAATAAAACCAAACTCAGCAAATATCCCATATGTTCTTGAAAGACTCAGCGAACTAAAATCAGAAAAAAAAGTAAGTCAAAATTCACATTTGAGGCTTGTTACACAAAGTTTCATATAATATATTGTAAACATTTACCTCTAAGAAACCAGTTTTTTAAAAAAACTGGTTTCTTAGAAGCTGTTTTGTTAAAAACATTTTTTGAGGGAAATCCTTATCATAGCTATCCTTAC
>Ga0156398_1189_pt2 | contig 25479 bp, 25 predicted proteins | sample RifOxyA3_FD_108042 | JGI IMG/M metagenome (GOLD analysis project Ga0156398, IMG submission 108042) | Candidatus Melainabacteria bacterium RIFOXYA12_FULL_32_12 | reverse complement strand
GCTGATAAATACTCTTTAACTGCTCTTGAAGAGGCTGTTAAAATATTAAACAGTGAATGTAAATAATAACAGGACATAAATTGATCATCAATTCTAAGCTATTTGCCACAGCAAACCAGATAAGTGCTATAATTAATTGTTAAAGCTTTCTACTATTACTAATTTAAATAAAGTCTATCAAATGAGATAACAGGGATATGAAAAGAATAAGACTATTACCAGAAAACCTTATAAATCAAATTGCAGCAGGCGAAGTCATAGAAAGACCCGCTTCTATAGTCAAAGAACTAGTTGAAAATTCCATTGATGCAGGAGCTACAAGAGTTGAAATTGAAATTTCTAACGAATGCAGAAATATTCGAGTCGCAGACAACGGATCAGGCATTCATAGTGACGATGTAGCATTGGCATTCTCAAGGCATGCCACTAGCAAATTAGAACAAGAAAAAGATTTATGGGCTATATCTACATTGGGATTTAGAGGAGAAGCACTGGCAAGTATTATTTCTGTCGCTAAAGTTACCTGCTTAACTAGAACAGCCGATTCTCCACACGGGGTAAAGGTCGAATGTGAAAATTCAGAAATAACTATATCTGAAACAGGCTGCGCCATTGGTACTACAATGGAGGTTAAAGAGCTTTTTTATAACGTACCTGCTAGAAAAAAATTCCTCAAGAAGTCCCAAACTGAGCTTGCGAGCATTATTGAAGTTGTCCAAAGCATAGCAATTTCTTATCCCGAAATATCAATTCACCTGATTCATAAAGGACGTACAACCCTAAAAACAACAGGCAGCAGAGATTTGTCCACAGTTGTCAGTGAAATATACTCAAGAGAATTACTAGATGAACTTGTAGAAGTTTATAAAGACGATTCCCAGGATAAACTTGAAGTGAAAGGATTTGTAAGTAATCCAAACTTTACCAGATCTAATAAAAAAGCTATATACTTATTCGTAAACGGTAGAACAGTTAAATGTCCTATTTTATCAAAAGCTATAGATACAGCATATAAAGGTCTTATTCCTGGAGATAAATATCCTTTTGCAATATTAGACTTAATAATTCCTGCTAGCGAGGTTGATGTTAATGTCCATCCTGCAAAAAGAGAAATAAGATACACAAATCCCAATCAAATGTTCAATTTCGTTTATTCAGCAGTTAAATCAACTCTTGAATTCAACAGCTTTTCAAGTTCTACAATTTCCTCTGATGCAACATTTGAAAATATGCCTGCAATAGTATCTCCAAGTAGATCAGGTTTTCAGAGTGAATATAAAACCTCATCAAAGCCTTATTTTCCTGTAGCTAATGCTCAAAATAAAGTGGATTTTAGCAAAATGCAGGAAAAAATCGGAAAAAGTATGGAGTTTTTCTCCCCACCAACTCAATCTAAAATCGAATTTAACGAAGATATCACAACCAACGCAAACTGGTTTAAAGTTATTGGCCAGCTATTTAACACATATATTATTATAGAAAACCCAGAAGGCTTACAAATAGTAGATCAACATATTGCACACGAACGTGTTATTTATGAAAAGCTGAAATCAAGTCAAAATTTTGCTTCTCAATTACTCTTAACATCAATACCTGTTGAACTGGAACCAACTCAAATATCTGGTTTAGAGGAAAATAGAGAATTATTGGCAAAATTTGGATATGAATATGAGATAGAAAATAAGCAGGTAACTTTAAAACAGGTTCCGCAAATACTTGTAAATAGCGCACCTGATAAAATCATTAACGATATTCTAGAGTCACTTGAGGGTTCATTAGAACATATAGAGAATAAAATATTAATAACTACAGCATGCCACGCCGCTGTTAAAGCCGGAGCAAAGCTATCCATATGGCAAATGGAAGAACTAATTAATGATTGGCTAAATACCAGTTACAATAAAACCTGCCCGCATGGCAGAAAAATTAGCCACATAATAAATTCCAAAGAAATAGCAAGTTTCTTTGGAAGAATTGAGACAAATTAATCCTTCTTATAATCCTAAAATGCAGCTTATTCGGTTAAACAACAGTTTCTTTAGGTGCAATAAGCTCTTCATAATTAGGAATGTCTAGAATTATCCATTCAAAAAGCATTCTTACATCACCAAATTCAACGCCTTCAGCATCATTCATCATTGTTGAATAAGATAAATCAAATATCTCAGGATTTACTTTCATATCTAATGCTTTCATTTTTTCTATTGATATAGTATTTTTCTCACTATCCCATATATCGGCATAGTTATGACCTAGTTTTACGCAGTAGGGAAAATTTAGTTTATTAGCTTTATCTACATCTTTATATATAAGCCCATGAGATCTGCATAATAATGCCCTATATTCATAAATACTACAAGAATTGTCAAGCAAAAAAGGGCATTCATAACTAAAATCAAAAATATTAGAATTATTTACCAGAAATTCCCGTCTATCTCTCATAATTTGCAATGTTTTTTGCCTAACTTCTTCTTGCTGTCCTTCACTCAGCTTTTCCTTAAAACCAATTTTAATATATTCATGTTCTAACTCTGAAACAGGATAATATGAGGACTTACAGCAAATAGAGCATCCTTTTTTACATTTAATAAATTCCTGTTGCTCAGAAAAGTATGTATCAAGGTCACTATTTAATTTTTCAAGATAACTCTGATATTTTACAAGCATGTCTGTAATATCGCACTCCTTCAAAAAATTATCAATCACTAAAAAATAGATTATTAAACTCATATATTACTAAAAAAGTAATATTAAAAGAATGAAAAAGACATCTAATATAGATGTCTTTTTCTATTAAATCTTTATTTATAGTTTTTGCTTTTGAATATTAATGTTTTTCTCTTTTTTAGCTCCGTTATGCCTTGCATTAGGTTCTTCTTTAGGGAGCAAAGCATAATCCACTACTTCATCCAAATTATTAACAGATTTAAATTCTATCTTATCTCTAATATAATCAGGCAAATCAGGAATATCTTTCTCATTAGCTTTTGGAATTATAACGGTATGAATATCATTTCTCAATGCAGCGATACACTTTTCTTTTAATCCCCCAATAGGAAGAATCCTGCCTCTTAAAGTTATTTCGCCTGTCATAGCTATATCAGACCTAACTGGCCTCTTAGTTAATGCGCTAATTAATGCTAGAGTTAATGCAATACCGGCACTTGGTCCATCTTTTGGTGTTGCACCATCAGCGGCATGTATATGCAAATCATATTTTTCCTGAATATCAGGCGGTAAATTCAATCTCTCATAATTACTTCTTGTATAACTAAAGGCGGTTTTTGCAGACTCCTGCATCACTTCACCTAATCTGCCCGTTAAACTAAGTCTTCCTTTACCTGGCATGACGCTTGCCTCAATCTCCAGAATTTCACCACCAAATTCAGTCCAGGCAAGACCATGTACTAACCCAATTTGAGGCTCTTTTTCTGCTGCTTCACGCAAAAATTTAGGCACTCCAAGATATTTACTGATATTTTTAGAGTCAACACATACCTTTGTTTCAGGTTTTGTAACTATTTCAACTGCAACTTTTCGGCAAATTTTACCTATGCTTCTTTCTAAATTCCTAACTCCAGCCTCTCTTGTGTATTTATTTATAATTTCTTTTAATGCAGAAGGCTGTAACTTTAATTTTTCAAGCTCAATACCATTCGCCTTAAGTTGACGAGGCACAAGAAACCTTTTTGCTATATGCAATTTTTCTTCCTCTGTATAACCTGGAAGATAAATAATCTCGAGTCTGTCTTTTAACGGTTGATAAAGACGCTCGATCGTATTTGCCGTAGCAATGAAAAAGGTATCAGACAAGTCAAATGGTATATCAATATAATGATCGACAAAATGTGAATTCTGTGCAGGATCAAGAACTTCAAGCATAGCAGCTGTCGGATCTCCCATATGAGATGGAATCATTTTTTCTATTTCATCCAGTAATACCACCGGATTTCTGGTTCCTGCATCTTGCATGGCACGTATAATTCTTCCGGGCATAGCACCTATATAAGTTCTTCTATGCCCTCTGATTTCTGACTCGTCATTAATACCACCTAAGCTAACTTGAGACAGCGTTCTGTTCAAACTTCTTGCAATAGATCTACCAAGCGAAGTTTTACCAACACCAGGTGGGCCTATAAAACATATAATTGTCGCCTGAGGTTCTTTAGAAAGCATTTTAACAGCAAGAAATTCAAGGATCCTTTCTTTTGCATCTTCAAGACCATAGTGATCTTCATCAAGAATAGCACGTGCTTTTTCTATATCAAGAGTTTCTTTTGTTTTCTTACACCAGGGTAAACCTAACACTGTATCAACATAAGTCCTGATAACAGAAGTTTCAGCCGTATAAAAAGACATTCTTTCAAGCTTATTTATCTCTTTTAAGAGCTGTTCTTTTACTTTTTTTGGAACTTTGGCCTTCTCGATCGTCTGCCTGAGTTCATCAACTTCATCAGTGCCACCTTCTTCAGCACCAAGTTCCTCTTTAATAGCCCTTAATTTCTCTCTTAAAAGGTATTCTTTTTGTGTTTTACCAAGTTTATATTTGACTTTTTCTTGAATAGATTCCTCTATTCCCAGCATCGCAATTTCTCTGGATAGAATTTTTGTTACATATTCAAGTCTATCGTGTGTGTTTAAAGTTTCAATTATCTGTTGTTTTTCACTTGTCACAATTGGTAGATATGTAGCAAGAATATCAGCTAATTTTCCTGCTTCTGTGATCTCAGCCAAAGAAATAAAATTCTCAGCACTTATCTTGGCACTCTTTTGAATATATTGCTGAAATTGATCTAATGCAAGTCTAACTAAAGCCTTTGTATCGTCAGTTTCAACAACTATATCCTCTAAAATCTCATAATTTGCCTGGATAAGTCCATCATTTAGTTGTAAATTATTGGCTTTAACTCTACTTATACCTTCTGCTAGAGCTTTAATTGTACCATCAGGAAACTTTAAAACTTGCATTATTTTACTCAATATACCAACTTGATACAAATTTTCAATTTCTACCTCTTCAACTCCAGCATCCTTCTGAGCTAAAAGTATAACTTCGTGTTCTTCAGTCAATAATGCATTATCAATAGCTATAGTTGACTCAGGTCTTGCTGCAAATATAGGTGCCACCATTTGAGGATAAACAATTATCTCTCTCATTGGCATGACAGGAATTAAATTAGCAGAAATCTCGCTCATATCTCTCCTCTAGATTATTTAAAGCCTAAATACCACATTATAAAATGTAGTTTATCATAAAAGGCGAAGATAACAATCTTCGCCTTTATATAATTTTATCAACTAAAGAGCTATTTTAAACTACATCTATGCAATTTCACCTTTCGGCTTCTTTGCTTGAGGCAAATGCAATAACTCTGCTGATCCTTTTTTGCTTACCATTTCAGACGTGAGCTTGAATACTTTAATATCAGATCTTGATGGAATTTCATACATAATATCAAGCATTAATTCTTCAACAATTGATCTTAAAGCTCTTGCGCCAGTTTTTCTCTTCATTGCTTCTTGAGCGATTAATTTAATTGCATCAGGCTCAAAATCTAGTTTTACATTATCCATATCTAACAATTGCTGATACTGTTTAAGGATCGCATTTTTAGGCTCAGTTAGTATTTTTATTAAAGCATCTTCATCTAATGGATCAAGAACTGCATATACTGGTACTCTTCCAATAAATTCCGGAATTAATCCAAACTTAATAAGATCATCAGGTACCATTTGTTTAAGCATTTTGGCAGACTGAATCTCTCTTTCATAAGCAGCTTTAGGAGCATTTGCTCCAAATCCCACCAATTTACCAGAGCCAGCTCTACTATCAACGATTTTGTCTAACCCTACAAATGCTCCACCAACAACAAATAAAATATTATTGGTATCAATTTGTATGAATTCTTGATGAGGATGTTTCCTTCCACCTTGTGGAGGAACATTTGCAACAGTGCCTTCAATCATTTTCAACAAAGCCTGTTGAACACCTTCACCACTGACATCTCTTGTGATACTAGGATTTTCAGATTTTCTAGCTATTTTATCTATCTCATCAACATAGATAATTCCCCTCTCGGCCTTAGCTGCATCAAAATCAGCATTCTGATAAAGCCTGAGAAGTATATTTTCAACGTCATCACCAACATAACCAGCTTCAGTTAGTGTAGTAGCATCAGCAACTGCAAATGGCACATCAAGCATTTTAGCTAATGTCTGAGCTAAAAGCGTTTTACCACTTCCAGTAGGCCCAATTAAAAGTATATTACTTTTTTGGATCTCTACACCTTGAGAAGAATCCTGGCTGGATAACGTTGCATTATGATTAATTCTCTTGTAGTGATTATATACTGCGACTGATAGTATTTTTTTAGCTTCATCTTGTCCAACTATATGCTGATCCAGGTATGCCTTAATTTCATGAGGTTTCGGTATATCAGCTAGTTTTGGTACATCGGATGAAGCTTCATCTTCACTATCTTTATTTTCAAAAAATTCTTCATCTAGAATTTCATTGCAAAGATCAACACACTCATCACAAATATATACTTCAGGACCAGCTATTAATTTTTTAACCTGGTCTTGAGTTTTTCCACAAAATGAACATTTTAAACGGCTGTCATCGTGTTTAGCCATATAGTTCTCCTAAAATTATAGTTCTGATGATTCTTTTTCTTTTTCTATTTTGGTAATTATCTTATCTACCATTCCATATTCAAGTGCTTCTTCTGGAGTCATTATATAATCTCTATCGGTATCTTTTTCAATTTTCTTGAATGACTGCCCGGTATGTTTTGCAAGTAATTCATTAAGAGTACGCTTAATTCTACCAATTTCAGCTGCTTGAATTTCAATATCAGTGGCCTGACCTTGAGCACCACCTAATGGTTGGTGAATCAAGACTCTGGAATGTGGTAATGCCATACGCTTACCATGAGTCCCAGCAGCAAGCAAGAATGCTCCCATACTAGCAGCTTGACCTAAACAAATTGTGCTTACATCAGCTCTAATATGCTGTATAGTATCATAAATAGCCAATCCTGCTGTTACACTACCACCAGGACTATTTATATATAACATAATATCTTTTTCCGGATTCTCAGAGTCCAGGAGTAATAACTGAGCTACAATTAAGTTAGCGACCATATCATCAACTGGTGTACCTAAGAATATGATTCTTTCTCTTAATAATCTTGAGAAAATATCAAATGATCTTTCTCCACGACTTGATTGTTCAATTACTACAGGAACAAATCCCATATTTATATCCTTTCTTTGCTAAACTTACCTTAATAAACTATTACTGTTCACTTGGAGTAGAAGATTTCTCCTCAATATATTTTACTTCATTATTGTCTAAAAGAAACTGAACAACTTTTTGAGTCATAATCTGATGAGAAATACCTTGAGCCAGACCAGGATTTTTAGAAATTTGCTGGAACACAGTTTGCTCATCAGTGTTATAAACAGTAGCTAATTCTCTAACTTTAGCAAGAAAATCCTCATCACTTGGGTGAATATTTTCAGTTTTTGCAACAGCACCAAGAACCAGACTATTTTTTACTCTTTTTGCAGCTTCTTCTCTTAAGCTATTCCAGATATTTTCTTGTCCTTGAGTATCTAATACTTGCTCCCAGGATATTCCCTGACTCTTAAGTTTAGCTTGAACTTCTTCCATCAGAACTCGAGCTTCTCTATTAATCATTGAATCAGGTGTTTCAACTTGAGCTTGCTCAATGACTTTGTCTAAAACTACTCTTTCAGCTCTAACTTTATTTTCATTATTTTTTGATTTTTCCAGGAATGAGGCTAAATCTGTTTTTAGCTCTTCAATTGTCTGAAAAGGTCCAACTTTTTGAGCTAATTCATCATCTATTGCTGGAATATGTTTCTCTTTAATCTCATTAACTTTAACCTGAAATTCAGCTGGTTTTCCTACTAAAGCCGGTTCGTGATAATCTTCAGGGAAATTCACATTAATTGTAAACTCCTCTCCGATTTTTTTGCCGACTATTTGCTCTGCAAAACCTTTTATAAAGCTACTATGTGCTAAATCTAACTGATGATTCTTCGCAGAACCACCTTTAATTGGCTCACCTTCAATGGTTCCGGAATAATCTATATTAACAATATCATTTGGCTCTGCTGGTCTATTAACAATAGGCTCTAAAGTGGCAAATCTTTCTGATAGTGCTTTTAATTCCTGTTCTACTGCATCTTCAGGATGCTTAAACTCAGGAACTTCAACGGTTAACCCTTTATAATTATTAAGTTTTACTTCGGGTTTAAGCTCAAGCTTAGCTATCACTTTTAGCGGTTCACCCAGTTCATATTTAAATGACTCAATAATAGGTTCTGAAGCCAAATCATATTGATGCTCACTAATTGTGTCAGCAAATACGTTAGGTAATAATCTATCTAAAGCCTGTCTTCTAATTTCATCAACTCCAACATAGCTTTCTACCATTGCTCTTGGAGCTTTACCTTTCCTGAATCCAGGCACTGTAATTCTTTCACCCAGTTTCTTGCAGGCTTTATTGTATTCCTGAGCCGCAAGTTCTGCATCAACTTCAATATCTAACTGAACCATGTTATTTTCTTGTTTTACTACATTTACTTTCATACTCTCTTCTCGTTCTTCTCACTTAATCAACCTACATTCCACATTTAAATAAAGCATTTTAGCTTTTAATTTTTATAAAATGATACATCTAAAATATTATAAAACAAAGTTAATTATTTAAAAACTTCATTTTAATAAAATACTAGATTTGTATTACAACAATATTATGCATTATTAATCACAAAAATATCTCATATAAAGCTAAATCAAAGAAAAACCTGGTTTTTCATGACCTTTCATATTAAAAAATAAATTCAATCATTAAATTAATCATCAATGTCTTTTCCTGTAATATCTTTTAGAGCTTTTTTCAGAGAATCAACGTTAATTTTAAGAGAATCTATAAAATATGCAATTCCTTTATCCTTAATAGTCTGGTTTAAAACACCATCAATTCTACTATCATCTGGAATTACCTTAAATTCCACAGTATCACCATCTGGTAATTTATTTTCAACAAATTCCTTCATTTTTTCAAGATAATCTAAAATAGGGGTTGTATCCTTATATCCCTTTGTCTCAAGCTCTTTCCCTATATTTTGAGAATGAATAAATTTCCCTGCAAAGTTAGGTGATAATACATTCTTAACCATAAAACTTCTCTCCTTAAATTTATCTTGAATTTTACATCTTTAAAAGAAATAAAAATATTCCTTCAATGTTTTAAAGGAATATTTTTTATTGTTAAAGCTAAAATAGTTGATTTATTTCAATAAAAAAGCGGGAGACGAGGTTCGAACTCGCGACATCCTCCTTGGCAAGGAGGCATTCTACCACTGAATTACTCCCGCGTGATTAAATTACACTTGCATACTTCCAATCCTTCTTATGAATATTTATGTTCATACAGTGGATTTTCTAATGCAAAAAGATTATACATGGGTAAAGATTTATTAGCAAGTACTATTTTGCTCAAATTAAAGATTCGTTCACAAATCCAATCTTATCTGCTTTTTTTCTGGAAGAAGCAAGCTTTAAACTATGAATCTTATTATACTGATTACCCAGCATAATCTTCTCAGCTTCTTCAAGAATTCTAACCACCTCATACCCATTATCACCATCACTTCTAGGTTTCATCCTATTTGTGATACAGCTGATAAAGTGCTGACATTCAAGTTTTAAAGGTTCAATTTCAATGTATTCAGGATATTCAACCACCTTTTTGTTGGGGGAAAAATTATCATAAACGTGAAGTTTGTTGGAAAATTCAGCATCATCGAGAACCGCTGTTGCTTTTGTTCCTCTTACTAATAATATAACACGTTTAATTGGATGTATCCAACTATCACTAATATGCGCCTGAATATTATTTGGAAAAGTTATATCAATATGAGTAATATCCATTATTCCATCATTATTCATTGAAGTTCCGACGGCAGACTGAACACTGATAGGAATACTACCAAGAACATAACTTATCATAGAAACATCATGAGGAGCCAAATCCCACATCACACTTCTATCATTTCTAAAAAAGTTAATATTTAATCTATCACTTTGTACATAATTTATTTCTCCAAGAATACCTTCTTGTATCAGAGATTTTAGCCTACTCACAGCAGGATGATACAGAAGTAGGTGCCCTACCATTAGCGCAAGACCTTTTTCATTTGATAATTCATTTAATTCTCTTGCTTCTTCACTACAAGTAGCTATGGGTTTTTCTACATAAACATGTTTTCCTGCACTGAGCACTTTTTTAACAAGAGAATAATGAGTATGACTTGGAGTAGCAACTGCAATGCCATCAATTTCAGGCGAATTTAAAACTTCATCTATGTCACTGGTACAATGAATATCAGGATATTCACCAGCTGTACTACCAAGAAGCTCTGAATCTATATCACAACATGTGTGTAAACTTCCAAGGTTATAAAAATTCCTTACAAGGTTCTTACCCCAAGTTCCACAACCAATAACAGCAATTTTTACGCTCAAATTTCTACTCCATTTATTCAATTATTTAGCTACTTTTAATTTAATAACTCTCAGAGCAATAGTCAACAGGTTTATATCAAGAAAATATTAAATTTTCTCAGACTGTAATATAATACTATCATCAGTAATCAAATGGTTAACAAAATGTCACAGCTTAGAGCTCATTTCGTACAAACTAGACGTGATGCCTGGGTCGAGATAAATCTCGGCAATATTGAGCATAATATTAAAGTTTTAAAAAGCTATATCTCACCTGATAGCAAGTTTCTTGCTGTAGTAAAGGCGGATGCTTACGGGCATGGTTCTACTATGGTGACACCTACATTACTTGCCTCAGGAGTTGATATGCTGGGAGTAGCTTCTATAGATGAAGGACTTCAATTGAGAGAAGCAGGCATTGATGCCCCAATTCTTGTATTAGGTGCAGCACCAGGCTGGTCAATTGTAAGTGCTGTTGAATATGATATTCAATTATCAATATTTACAAACGAACATATTACAGCCTGCATTAATGCTTATAATAAGCTGGGTAAAAAGCCGATAGTTCATATAAAAGTTGATACAGGCATGCACAGAATTGGTATTTCATATGATCATGCAGTAAAATTCATTAGAGAAGTCGCTCAAATTGAGAGTATTCAACTTGAAGGAGTCTTCACTCATCTTGCTTGTGCTGAAAATATCAGAATAACTGAGCAGCAAAAAGCAAATTGGGAAAGTGTTATAAATAACATATCTGATCTGGATTTAACAATACATGCCGTAAATACAGCCGGCATGATTGGGTATAATCATATGCATTATGACCTGGTAAGATCAGGAATTGGCATATACGGTTTAACGCCTGATCTTCCTGAGTGTATCAATGACTTACCTGATTTAAAGCAAGTTATGGGACTTAAAGGCAGGATAGCTCATATACAGGATTTGCCCAGAAATACTGGTATAAGTTATGGTTATAGCTATGTTACAAGTTCAGAAAATACAAAAGTTGCTACAATCCCGATAGGATATGCAGATGGAGTCCCAAGATCATTGTCCAATAGGATATACGGACTGATTAATGGCAAACGAGTTAGGCAAGTTGGTAATATTACTATGGATCAAATGATGTTTGATATTTCTAACGTTGATAACATCAATATTGGAGATACTATAACATTACTTGGCAGTGATGGAGATGAGTTTATTCCAATTGATTTCTGGGCAAAAATGCTAAATACAATAAATTATGAAATTACCTGCCGATTAAAAGTAAGATTACCAAGAGTTTATACCAGAGATAACTAGAGAATTATCTTTTATAACAAAAAGATGAGTTAAGGCTCATCTTTTCATACTGTAATAAATATCTCAAAATTCCTTTATTTTTTTGTGTTAAATATATTTTTGAATTCGTCTAATTCTTGAGGTTCTTTTGAAGGATTAATATATTTTCTGAATTCATCTGTTAATTTTAATATTGCTTCTTTGGCCGTTACAATTTCTTTCAATCCTGTACTATCCGAAAATCCTGTACGACCTATAGCTGAATTAATGTTCTTATTGTCTAAACCTTCTTCACGTGATTTATTACCAGGTATATAATTCAGAATCAGATCAGTGCAAAAACGAGTTCCATTCGGCCAATATTGATCTTTTACTCCAAATTCAACAATATCATCTTCAGGGAGCTCTGTTTCAACATATTTTTTTAGACCGTTAAGGGGCTCAATAATATCTGCCACGTATCTTGCGGGAGGGTGTATTCCTTGTAATGTTTTCAAAGCACCCTCAATATCATTATTCGCAGGTATAAGCTTACCTGTAAAACTTGGTAATGGTGTTACTCTTTTAATCATAATTCTTTCCCTTTCATATTTTTTAAATTAGCTTATTTTTATGCATTAGATTATTTTTTTGAGCTAAAATATACCATTTAAATCTTTTAAACGTATCTGACAATGCCATTCTAAATGGAATATTAAAGTGAGCAGCCGTTGTACTAAACCTACCGTATGGCTTCTCAATATTTTTCTTCTTTATGCCATTTTTAAGAGATTCAACCCCAGGTTTATAGTTTAAATGTATAGAATAAGAATTACCATCGAGTAAATAAAATTGCTTTTTTGCACTCAATTCAACAATGTCATCTTCAGGAAGCTCAGTTTTAACATAATTTTCCAGGTCTTTAAGTATATTTGATTCATAAATTTTTAATATTCTTCCACTTATAGGACTTTTTACAGGCTTTACTTCTGCATCAGCTCTTAACTCACTTACAGTAAAAGGATCTCGCTTGATTACAAGATTGCCTGTAAAATTTGGTGCAGGTGTTATTCCTTTAATCATAATTCGTTTCCTAACATTATTTATAAATTATTTATTGTTTAAAAACTCCTCAAAAAAAGTTGCTAGCTTTTAGAAAAAATATTAAGTAGGCAAGAAAAAATACCTACTGATGTCATGCCGGACGTGTTCCGGCATCTTTACAGTTGACGTTTATAGCTTATAGTTGAGACGTAGTTAGGTCACGAAATAAATTCAGGATAACATTTATATTATAATTTTAGGTAAAAACTTTTTCTTTCTGCCTTACTTAGATGCATATTAAAAGGACTTTTTTGTCTTATGTCAAAAGATGAGCCTTAACTCATCTTTTTATACTGTAATAAACACCTCAGAATTCTCTTATTATTGACATTAACTTCAAAACTATCCTACTAACGGCTCTCCTGATTCAAAAGAATTATTAGAATCTCCTGTATCAAATATATTTAAGAATTCTTTTTCTGCCTGGAATTTATCAGTATATTTTTTAAATTTATCTACTAAAAGTGATATTGCTTCTTTAGATGTTATAACTTTTCTATGTACTCTTTGATTCAACGTATCCCTATATGGCACAGGACCCACGTCTGCAGACATCTTCTCTTTTTTCATACCTTGTTTACGTGATTCTTCTCCAGTTATATATTTCAAGTACACTTCAGCGGGAGATAAAGTATCATAATCCCGAGCTTTTACACCAAATTCAACAATATCATCTTTAGGAAGCCTGTTAACACACTCATTTAAAGATTTAAGAGGTTCAATACTATCTGACACAAAAATAATCCTGAAAAAATAAAATTGCTTTTTTTATAAAAGAATTAAGAATTATTACAAAATACATATTAGAAAATGAGCTTAAAGCTCATTTTCTAATATGTATCATAATTAAGGAGACAAGAAGTCATTATGTAAAATTGTTATCCTGAGCGTCAGCGAAGGATCTCTTTCAGATTTATGTCCTTGCTTTTATTTGAACTATTGTAAGATTGCCACGCCTCCTTCGGAGGCTCGCAATGACAGCATGCGTCATTCTGAGCTGAGTCTCTGAGATTATTCACTTCGTTTAGAATGACAGAGAATTATTTAAGAATTTTTTGTTCATCCCTTATTTATTTCGCCCTAAGGTATTGCTTTGGCCAGGGGAGATCATAATTGAGCTTTTCAGCTGCCTGATACACCCAGTAAGGATTTCTGAGTAATTCTCTGCCAAGTGCTACAATATCTGCTTTTTTATTCTCAACAATATTATTTGCCTGATCAGGTTCAGTTATTACACCTACGGCTGAGGTCATTATGCATGCTTCTTCTTTTATAGCCTCAGAAAATGGTGCCTGATAACTGGGAGACTCAGGTATAGTTAGATTGGCAATGTTTCCGCCAGAAGATACATCAATCAGGTCAATTCCTATTTCAGCAAGTTTTTTAGCAGTATCAACAGTATCTTCTATATCCCATCCATTCTCCACCCAATCAGTAGCTGACATCCTGACAAACACTGGCCATTTCTTTGGCCACTGATTCCTGATTTCAGTTGCGATTTCCAGCAACAAACGCTGTCTGTTTTGAAGACTTCCACCATATTTATCAGCCCTTTTGTTGGATAAAGGCGATAAAAACTCATGAATTAAATATCCATGAGCAGCGTGGATCTCAACAATTCTAAACCCAGCCTGATAAGCTCTATTAGCAGCTGTTTTAAATTTTTCTATAATATCTTGAATTTCACTCTGGCTAAGTTCGTGTGGAACAGGACTGTTTGGAGCAAATGGAATAGCACTTGGACCAACAACTTCCCAACCTCCTATTTCAGAAGATAAAGGTAAAGATCCTTCCCATGGTTGAGTGGTGCTGGCTTTTCTTCCGGCATGAGCCAACTGAATTGCAGGAACTGTATCCTGAGAAATCATAAAAGTCGTCAGTTCAGTATATCTATCTATATAATCATCAGCCCACAAACCAAGATCCCAGGGAGTAATCCTTCCTCTTGGTTCAACTGCCGTTGCTTCAAGCATTATTATTCCTAATCTGCCAACAGCTCTGGTACCATAATGTATATAATGCCACTCATTTGGCAGTCCATCATGAGCGCTATACTGGCACATAGGCGACATCATAACCCTATTTTGTATTTCCAATTCTCGAATTTTTATAGGATTTAAAAGCATTGCAGTCATATTTATTCCTCACTTAATTCAATAATTAAATAATCATAAATTAATGAGGGATTAAAATAATTATCCGATTAGAGTTATTCAGTAAGATTATCTTACTTATCTAAAATAATCTTATCTTTTAATTTTGGAAAATTTATCTTTATTTCAGTTTCATTTTGCTTATCTGTACCGATATTTGAGACTGAAAGCACTTGTTGCTTTGCCACTTTTATTTTTTCTTCCATATCTTTTATGTAAAGACCCATAACATCAAGATTTTTATCTTCCACAGTGCTGCTTTTATCAACTTTGGCTAAAACCCAATAACCTTTTTGTCCAAGAACATCAATTATTTCACCAGAAAAAACATTATCAGATAATTTAGCATCAAATTTAATATAAAGTTTTTCTGTTCCAAAAGGTTTAAACATAAAGGTGAAATACCCATCTAATGTATCAATATTTGATATAGGGATATTTTCGGCTATTTTATCAATATTCATCACGCCTGATAATTTACTATTCACCTTATTAATTTTTAGCTCAATATTATGTTTTAAACAATCAGGAGTAAGCATAACTCCCTGCCATTTACCGACAAGTTCCTGAGATTCAGTTAATAAGCTTCTACCATCAGGATAACCACTAAAAAACTCAATTACATTAGTTAAACTGGTTTTTAATCCTGCTAATTCTGCCTCTGTTAATTCAGGCTTCTCGAATAATTTAATATTGAGAAATGCCCTAGCAATACGTTCTGGGATCATCGTGGGAATATTTTCTACAACCTTATTAAACCCAGATAAAAATAATTTATTTTTATCTTTGGAATTAATGGATTCCAATTGAAATGATGTATAAAATCCTAAATCTAAAAGCCAAGTTCCAGTATCTGAATATTCACTCTTGATTGATTGCTTTAAATCTTCATAATAAGAACTAAATTTATCCAGAGTTACTGCCAACTTTGCCTCACTTAAATCCTGTTTGTCAAGAGCACTATATAAATTCAACTTGACATTCTTTAATAACTCAGATAAGCAAGCATCAAGGTTTAAATCTTCAATAATTAAATCAGTAATATTAAAGTTCTGAAAAGCATTTTGATATTCTATTCTAATATCTGAATAAGCAAACTCTTTAGACTTATTAGTCAAATCAATAAGACGATAATAACCTGAACCGAGACTTCTACCCAATAAAAAAATCTTTTGGATTTTATCATTAGAAATCTGCGATAAAACAGGATTCGAAATGGTTACAAGCATTATTAATATAAATATCCACAATAAGCCTTTGCGCAACTTTATCTCCCCCAATGCCATACCTAATTGTTGCGGATATTTAAAATTTAGAAAACCATCAATTAGATGATTTCAGCCAATCAATTGTACATCTTAAAGCTTTTGCTCTATGACTGACTTTATTTTTTTCTTCAAGACTAAGTTGGGCCATAGTTGCGTCCAGTTCAGGTATATAGAATATCGGATCATATCCAAACCCTTGCTCTCCAAGAGGTTTATCAGTTATATATCCCTCACAGGTTCCAGTGCATGAGTGTAAAATTTCACCATTTGGAGATACTATAACCATTGCACAAACAAATCTGGCAGCTTTATTTTCGGGCTTTTCATACTTTAAAGCGCTTAAAACCCTTTCGATTCTTTTAGGATCACTCTCTGCAAAACGCGCAGAATGTATTCCAGGAAGTCCACCAAGGGTATCTATTACCAAACCTGAATCATCTGCAAGGGCAGGGAGATTCATAATTTTAGCAGCTTCAAATGCCTTTATATAGGCATTTTCTTGAAAACTTTTCCCTGTCTCTTTTGGATTAAAATCGTCTTTTACCTTAACAATTTCAATACCTGTATCTAGTAATAAATTCTCAATTTCTTTTATTTTATTTTTATTATTTGTTGCCAATACTAGCTTTTTAATTGCAGGAAACATTATTTATCCCTTACCAAATCTTCTTTCACGCTTTGCAAATTCAGCAACAGCTTCATCTAATTCATCTTTACCAAAATCAGGCCACAATGTATCACTTACATAAATTTCTGTATAAGCCAGCTGCCACAATAAATAGTTGCTCAATCTCTGATCACCGCCAGTTCTGATTAATAAATCAGGATCTGGAATATCTGAAGTATACAAATAATTAGAAATCAAGTCACTATTAATATCATCAGGAGACAATTTTTCAGCTTGTACATCTTTGACAATTTTTTTCATAGCCTGAGTTATCTCATCTCTTGAACCGTAATTTATAGCTACCTGCAAGTTTAAACCTGTATTAGCGGCGGTTACATTCATAGAATACTCCAGTATTTTCTGAAGTTCAGGATTTAAATTCTCCATATTACCAATAATTCTGATTTTAACATTATTTTTATGGAGTTCATCTAATTCCTTTTTAACTGTTTCTCCTAGAAGCATCATTAAGAAATCAACTTCTTCCTTTTTCCTACCCCAATTTTCAGTAGAAAAGGCATACACGGTAAGATATTTTACTCCTATCTCTGCTGCATGAGAAACTATAGTTTTCAATGACTTAACTCCAGCATTATGACCAGACATAGAAGGAAGCAAATGTTTCTTAGCCCATCTTCTATTGCCATCCATAATTATAGCAATATGCTGAAGCTTTGTATTTAATACTATTTCTTGTACTGGGGCGAGTGATAATTTATTATTAACAGCCATTTTATATTCATTCTTTAATATACTAGATATTTATAACAGAGTATCTCAAACTACAACTTAATAGCAAGATTACAAATAAAATTATTTTCATTTTATTTACTCACAATATTATAAAAATAAAAATTCATCTTTAATTGACCGATAAGAAAAAATTTAATATGCTTTTTATTAAGTTTTTCAGAAAAATAAAGTAAATTAAAATATGATTGAATTATTAATATTAACTATACTTTTAGACAACAAAAGCAGTATTTATGGTATTAAACAAAAAATTGAGAATAAATTCTCAGCGTTTTTTAAGATTAGTTTTGGTTCCATTTATCCTGCTTTAAAAAAATTAGAAAAGAATAAATATGTAACCGTTAAAACCCAGTTAAGTCCCGGTGGACAAAAAAAATCCACATACTCAATTACAAATGAAGGAAAAGAATATTTTCAAGTATTAATGCTCGAAGTTTTACCTGAGAATCCTGCTTTAGCAAGCCAACTTATCAACATAAAGCTAATAGCATTACCTAAAATCGAGGTTACTCTTCAACAACAGGCTACTAATACCATAATAGAACATCTCGAACATAATAAAGCTAATATCGAAATACTTTTGAATAACCCAGAAAATAACAAAGACAAATTTCAAAAAAAATTTCTTGAATATAATTTAATTAAAACATTGGAAGATATTAAATGGATTAGCTCGTTAACGAGCTAATCCATTTAATGCTATTTATTCAGTGTATTAACTATTTTTAGTAGTGCTCCAACGATAACTGATAACTTTAAACTAAGTCCTACTGCTTCAGTGGCTTAGCCACATTTATAAGTCATTAATTATTCCAATAATACCTCATTCTTTGCTTCAAAGGCTTTAGGCGTTAACCTAATTTAGGTAATGGATATTACCCTATTTTTTACAGTCGGAATTTTTTTATCTAAAATTAGAAAAGCAGTTTCCATTGACTGTATTATATTATCGATAGCCAAATTAACCGAAGTAAAGAATTCTAATTCAAGCTTCATATTAGCTTTAACATCATCTAAATTAGGTAAAACGCTAGTATTATATTGTCTAGTGTATTTCCATATTTCATTCTGCAAATATATGGATAAAAATACATTTTTTACAACATCATTTCTGACTTGAGCCATGGAATCTTTTATAGGACTAATTTTTGCTTCAATAATGTCAAAATTAATTTCCTGATCTTCAAACAAAACACAAACTTCTCTTAATTCAGATATAACTGGTTTTGCAAGCTTATCAATTTCCTGAATCTTTTTATATTGATTTTTTAGTTCAGGATAAATAGAATCATTTAATTGTGCCCATTTATCCTGCGTTTTTTCTATTACTTCAGATAATTCCTGACTAATAGTAAAGCTTGGAGACCCAATAATATTTATGAAATCATCAAATTCCATATATTCCATGCCATTAATCAAAGCCCCTGAAGTTGAAGTGTTAATAATTCTTGCAGGATTATGTTCTTGCCTGAATATCTCCTCAAAATGTCTTATAAATAATGCATAATCATCCCTGGTTGGTAACATTTGACCATTATAACCTTTTACATGCATTAATTTCTTAATCACTTTACCAGGAATAACATAATCTCCGGCTTCATTACATTGTAAATCCTGTCCATCAGCATAAATTTTGTTATTTACCATTGCAAGATCAAGTCCAGCAAAAGTAATGACATTACAGCCAAATGCTTTAGCCAGGTAATAACTTAAAATAGAGACACTGCCACCTGATTTATACAAGCCTACATCAGCACTTGTATGATCTCTAAACCACTGAGCAGCAAGATCTGTTTCAGATAGGTATATTATCTTTGACTTAAAATCTTTCTGAATAATACAATTTTCTGCTCTTGAATTAATTACAAGGTTAATTTTAGATAAATGCTCTTCTATTCCTTCAATATGGAAAGAAAGATTACTCGCATCTGTAAATGTTGCAAAATCAGGAATAATTCCTTCTTGAATCAAATACTTTAATATTGGAGCAACAGCAATAATTATAAATTTATCTCTATTTTCTTTAATCTTTTGTACCTGATTAACTAATGAGGGCCCGGCTGAAATAATTAATGCTGTCTTATTAGAAAATACTCCTTCAAAAAATCCTAATGGTCTGGATTCTGAATAATATTGCAAGTTTAAAATACTGTTTTTAACCCAGGATTTACACTGGTTGAAAATGGTGTTCTGATCGGCAGACTTGGATTCACAAATTTCAAGTGCGGTTTGGGTTAATTTAATTAACTGATCTTGAGCTAAGGCAGCAAAGGAATTTAAGAATAAAAATTCTACTTTATCTCCAGATAAAAATTCTGCTTGCAGCTTCTGGTTTAAATCTTCAATATTATCAGTTATAAACACCCGATTCTCAGAAAATTCTACTGAAAAATCAACATACTCAAGCACAAATCTTAATACTTCTATAAAAGGTTCAATCAGAAATATCTTAGAATCAGAGCTCACAAAAGCCCTCTTAAACAAATAACCTAATCCAAGACCAAAAACTATTTGTATGTCATTTACCTTTAAATCAGTCTTAATAGTTCTGTGCCAGACTGTCTTGGCTTCTCTGATGGGATCTAAGGAACTATGAAGATTAACTTTATTGTAATTTATAATTAAATCCTTGCTTTCAGCATTTACAACATCAATATTTTTTATATTTGCTATATCTATTTTCTCTAACTTAGATGCCAAGACAGGATTTTTTACCTTCAATACTTCCAAATTCTTTTGAAACATAATTCAATAACCTCTATTTTCTATCTAATATTAAATCCACCACTTCTCTAAAAGCTCCATTTCCAGCTTGTGCTGTTGTTATATAAATATTGTTTATTTTTTTTACTTTACAATTAGCATCAGGAACAGTTATAGGTAAACCTACTTTTTCTAATACAGATATATCATTGATATCATCTCCAAAATAACAAATACTAGAAAGAGGGACAGAATATTTTTCGGAAATAGATAACAAAACAGCCAATTTATCTCTAATTCCTTGATGAACATCATCAAGATTAAATTTATCGGCTATTCTGTCTATTATCTTATTTTTCTCACCTGAAATAATTGCAACTTTATAACCATTTTTGACAGCCAAAGACATACCCATTATATCTTTAAAACTAACTCTTTTAAGTTCCTCAAAAGACTCTGTTGAATAATAGACAAATCCGTCTGTTATTACACCATCAAAATCGGTTGCAATTATTTTTATATCATTATTAAATCTTGATAACATTTAATGAATTATTCACTCTCCTCAATTTCTTAATTATTGGTTTTTCACTATCATAAACCACTTTACATCCGTCACCCATTAATGCAGGCACTTGACGAATGTCTCTCACTAATCTAAATAAACCTTCAGGCTCAAGACTTGCAGCTTGATCGCTTCCCCACATAGTTCTATCAAGAGTTACATGCCTTTCAATACTCACTGCTCCTAGCGCTACAGCGATTATTGAAGGAGTTATTCCTCTTTCATGGCCACTAAAGCCAATTGAGAAATCATAATTTTTCCTATAATCAGTAATTACAGATAGATTAATCTCATCTGAATCTGTTGGATAAGTAGAAGTACAATGATAAAGGATGAGATCATTCTTTCCAAGCACTTCAATTGCATGATCAATCTCTTCTTGAGTACTCATTCCTGTAGAAAGTAAAATTGGTTTACCTTTTGATCTTGTATAACGCAATAAATTATCATCTGTTAAAGAAGCAGAAGCAATTTTATAACAAGGAGGATCAAACATATCAATAAAGTCTATAGCTCCCTCATCCCAACAGGATGCAAACCACATTATCCCTTTAAATCTGCAATAATCATCTATTTCGAGATAATCTTCATAAGTAAATTCAAGACCTCTTTTTAAATCTCCGTTAGTGTCACCAAAAGGATTAGGGCGAGGCATCGCAAGCTCTTCTTGAGTATAAACAACATCAACTGTACGTTTTTGGAATTTAACCGCATCACAACCACTTGATACAGATATATCAATTAATTTTTTAGCAATTTCAACCGATCCATTATGATTAATGCCTATTTCCGCAATAACAAAACAAGGTTCACCATCCCCAACCAATTTGCTTCCTATTTTAACTTTTTTACCCATACCTTTAACCCACCTTATGTTCCAACTAACTATTGATGTTTTCTAATATTAACATATCCTTTTTATATATTTCTTGGTATAAATAATGTAATTTATAAGTGTTATACCAACAACAAAATGGTCTTAAATTCTAATCATCAGTATTTTTCCTGTTTTCCAAGTATTCTTTATAAATATCAGGAAAATGGGATGAATTAAATCCTTCAGTATCCTGAAATTTTGAATCATTTTCTTCTTGTATAACTGGTTGTTCACTCTCAATTTGATCATTAAGTTCTGTTAATAGATTAATATTATTATTTGTACTACCAATTACTAATTGTTTACCCTTTATTTCAACTAAATGAATACTCTTTCCCTGGCCTAAAGTAGTACTTGATAACAGACTAAATTTATTATTTAAACCTGAACTGAGTTTTCCAGATAATAAAGCAGCAGGGTCAACCCCTCGTAACTTAGTATAAAGCCAACCAAATATAAGCACCAATATAATCACAATAAACAAAGAAGAGACTAGCGACATAAAATCTGGCTCTTTAATCGAATCCACATCCTTAACTTTATTTGAGAGAGGTGCATCATAATCAGAAATATTTAATTTTTCTTTTTCGTAATTAGCTGGCAAGTTCTCATTTTGCAGATTATTTTCACTAAGCAAAGAATTTTTATTTTCTTGCAAGAAATTATTTGAACTCTGTTTATTATCGTTATTAGTAGTTGACATAGTTGCCTTAACATCTTTATGAGCTGCTAAAGTATGAATTGGTGCAGTAGATGTATTTCTAATTACTGTAGAACTATTTGGCTTATCATATTTAGGCCTTAATGCTAATTTATTGCTCGTAATATTATTTTGTTTTTTTGATTCCTGTAAAACTATTTTATCTGTTTTTTTTGTATCAATAACATTATTAGATTTATTATCAATTCTTGTTTTTGATACGACCTTTCTATTTTCAATATTAGACGGTATAGTTGAGGCAGAATTAGTGTTTAATTCGTTAATACCTTGCTTATCAGGTTTTATAACAGTTGTATGAATTTTAAAACCAGCAAGCGTCATACTGTTTAATTGAGATTTTTCAGGGGTATTTGCATAACTGGGTAAAACAAAAGGCAGTAACTGCATTATTAACATACAAAAAAACAGCATTAAATTATATTTTCTTTTTAACTGCAACTTATCAATCTCCGCCCAAAAAAACTTAGTTTGATTTATAAATTTTAATTTATTGATATATTATACCCTAATAAAGCTTTTAGTAATAAAAAATTTACAAATACCAGCAATTAAAAACTATAAAGTTATCCAATAATTTTCTTTACAGCGTCAATTACTCTATACGGTGTAAATGGTTTTACAATAAAATCTTTTGCTCCAGATTGGATTGATTCAATAACAGTGGCCTGCTGCCCCATAGCAGAACACATAATAACATTTGCCGATGGATTGATACTGATTATTTTTTTTAAAGCACTAATGCCATCTTCCTGAGGCATAACAATATCCATTATTACTAAATCAGGAGAATGTTTTTTATATTCTTCTACTGCCTCAGCAGCACTTGCAGCTTCACCTACCACCTCATACCCGCTTTTTAATAATAAATCTTTTAGCATTATTCGCATAAAAGCCGCATCATCAACAATTAGAATGCTGGGCATACATACGACTCCTTAAAACTCAATCTCTTGTTGTCCAATTATTTTAACATAAGCATTCCCAGTCAGTACATCTATTTGAACTGTTCTACCTTTAGTTCCTCCAGTATTAGATGCCTGAATAGATAGCCCTTCTTTATTCAATGCGGATTTTACAGCAATGGTATTTCTAAGTCCAATGTTTAAAACATTGCTACCTTTTTCAAAGCTAAACATTTGAGCTCCACCAGCAATCTTTGTAACTATATTGTTCTTTCTTGCACCCAACCTGTACATTTGATCCAATAAATTTGGAACAGCAATATCTGCATATTTTCCGAGCAATAAATTTGGCTTATTGTAGCAAGTGCTGTCCGGCAAAACTATATGGGCTAATCCTGCAGCTTTGCATACAGAATCATACATTATCAATGCTATACAAGAACCTAATCCTGGTGCAACTAATTTTGTACCAGGTGATTTAGAAACCTGTATCTCACCCATTTTTACATTCATTATTGGTACTTCTCTAAATTTACAAGCTATCAACTAATTTTTATGTATCCTATAACCCACTACTTCTCACTTACAATTCCTAACATAGCCTCTATCTCGGAATTTAAGTCAGTAACATCTGATATTAAATTTTCAATACTACTAATTTGCTGTGGAATTTTAAGGTTTTCCAGTGATTTTAATTCAAGAGAATACATCAGACCATCACTGCCCATTCCTGCTCCAAGCAACATGGCTAATGCATCTGCAATATGAACTATAGATATAAGATCAATATCCTGACATCCTCCTTTAAGAGCCTTTTCAGGAGTATGGTGATGAGCTATTACGTCTACCAAAATAGGTGGAAAATTCCACTTCATTGCCATTTCTGCACCTATTTGGCAATGATTAAATCCTAAAACTCTGTTTTCAGCTTCGACAAAAGAAATATTTTCAGAATTAATTAGTTCAATTATCTCGTTATAACCAACTCCAACATATTTATGTATTACCAATTTGCCAACATCTCTTAAAAGCCCAGCTGTAAAGGCAATTTCAGGATCTTTATACTTAGTGATTTTAGCCAAATAACGTGAATAAACCGCACAACTAATTGAATTTTTCCATAATTCACCTTTAGCCAAACCATAACCTTGCACTTCCTGGTTTAGAATTCCCTGGGAGACTGCAACAAAAATCAGACTTTTTATTGTTTTAAAGCCAAGTTTCGCGATTGCATCATTGATTGAAACAATTTTTCTTGAAAAACCATAATGTGCAGAATTACATAATTTTAATAACAGGCTCGTTAAAGCCTGATCAAGCGATATAACTCTGGTCAATTCTTGAATATCAAGATCAAGATTATAACCATCTAACATTCTTGCAACTTTTATTGCAACAAGAAAATGTTCAGGCAATCTGTCTATCTTGTCTATCACATCTTGTAAAGTTTCGCTCATAAATATTTCTTCAAATTCTAATACAACTCTCAATCCAAGAATAACTCATTAGTCTATATGATCTTAATAATCATACAGCAGAATATTCTTATTAGTCTCATTATACCCAATTTTTAATATTTAAATACTTTCATTTATAATTCTTTAAAAATTATAGCTAATCTGAAAATAATCGATAGCACTGTTATAAGTAAATTGGGTGCGTTACATATTTATCAGGAAATTATATCATCTAAAAAAGCATTTTCAGTATTTTCAGCCTCTTCCATCATTCTATAAGTCATATATGCACCAAGAGCTATACTTTTTGGATCAAGGCCTGTTTTCTCTGCAGCTTCAATAATTGCTGCATTTATTTCTGGATTTTTTTCTTTAACAACGTGTATCATTTCTTTTCTCCAGGAATTAACATCCTGGAAGACTTCTTTGAGAACATTTTCTCTGGCTTCCTCTGATATTAGCGGCAACAATTCCAAATCCCTCACTTTTAAACACTA
>Ga0156398_1010_pt1 | contig 27791 bp, 25 predicted proteins | sample RifOxyA3_FD_108042 | JGI IMG/M metagenome (GOLD analysis project Ga0156398, IMG submission 108042) | Candidatus Melainabacteria bacterium RIFOXYA12_FULL_32_12 | reverse complement strand
AGTCACACTATTAAAGTCTTTAACTATTTCAACCTTATATATGTGCCTTTGGCACTTCTTATAACCAGCAAATAATCGAGCAAAATATTATGATTGATTATCTACTTATCCTGAATAATACATATCAAAACAGCCTTTTAAAAGGCTGTTTTGATATGTATTAAGAAATAAATTAGTTTTATGTAAACTGATCAATACCATTAAATAAATTCTGCAGGTTTTTATCACCATACAAACTAAAGTCCCACGATACCCCACCATAATTAGACGCTGGTAAAGGGCCATTGGTTGTTAGCGAGTCAAGCCCACGAAATAGATTTTGCAGCTTAGTATCACCTTCTGGGCTCTGCAATCCAAAATTCCAGGAAACATCACCATATTTTGTTGCAGGTAGTGGCCCATTAGTAGTCAGTAAGTCCAATCCACCAAATAGTTCTCTCAATTTAGAATCGCCTTCAGAATTTTGTAAACTAAAGTCTAATGATGCACCATCAGAGTTAGTCGGCGATAATGAACCTGAAGTCATAAGAGAATCTAAATTACCAAATAAACCTTGTAATTTAGTATCTCCATTTGAACTTTGAGAATCAATATTCCAGGAAATGTCATTTGTATCAGTTGTAGATTGTTTGCTGAATACATCACTTAAATCGTTAATAAATGGTAGATTTACTAGTGATGTGCCTGAGGTGTTACCGGAATTAAACATACCATCAGTAAGATTAAATAACCTTTGTAAAGGCATATCGTTTTGTAAGCTCATTCCAAAACCACTTATAGATACATAATCTACAGGTTCAAACCTGTTATTAAGTCCGAACATGTCATTAACAGCATTATAGCTCATTGGATTTTTCATCGGATTAGCCAATGTTAAACCGTAAGACAGGCTCGAGCCTGAACCTGATACCGGAATATTATTGCTCGGCCCAAAGATGCTACTTTGCCCAAACATATCATTGATGGCATTGTAACTCATTGGGTTAGTAAATGAGCTAGAATATGGAATAAAACTAGGATTACCAAAATTTGTTAACGGATTGACCATGCATAATACCCCATATTTTTTCCTCTAATTTAGAAATATTTACCCCTATTTATATAAAAACATTTTCATGTTTATTATTTACTTCTAACTTTTCCCCAATTTATTAAATTTAAACCGCTTATTCGCTTATATCTATAGATATAACTAATATATAAAACATACTTATTTCATTAAGAAATGTAAAGCATTTCTATGTTCTAATATATACAATTTCATAAACCAAATTGGACTAAATCCTAATAATCTCGAATAGTATCACTTTTAAGCTAATTCAGTCTTATAGACCAAATTTAAATCCAAGATACTTCATTTGTTTTTTGAAAGATAAAAGGTTTATACTTAATGTAATTAAGTAAGTTTAAATATTTTTTAAATATTAAGTTCAGGCATAAATAGAGGGGAAAGTATGGATTTAAGCTTTTTGGGGTCTTCAAGAAAGACAACTTGTCTTATTTGTTTAGTTATATCTTGTATTTTTAGCTTTCAGTCTTATCAAGCAGCATTTGGCTTTGGGGATATGGAGACAAAATTAATTTACTACCCAATAAAGAAAAACATAGTTCCCCTGAGAATGGAACTTAAAGAGAGGCTTCAAGATACATACTTTTACAGCCTGGATGGCGTAAGGTTAAATGCATGGTATATAAAAGCACAAAATAATAGACCTACAATAATATATTGCCATGGACAGGGGGAAAATATCAGCTTATGGCAAAGTGTGGCACAAGGCCTTGCTGATAATGGTTATGGTGTTTTTATGCTTGAATATAGAGGACATGGCAGAAGTGAAGGGGCACCATCTGAAACTGGGCTGTATATAGACCTTGAATCTTCAATCAAATATTTGAAAGAGTTTGAGCGTATACCACAAAGCAACATTATATTATGGGGACGTTCAATGGGTGGGGCCGTAGTTGCAGACGTAGCTTCAAGAGATAGATTTCGAGGAATAATCCTTGAAAGCACATTTACCAATATTAGAGATGAAGCCATACATCTTACAAGTACAGGAATTCTGGAAGGAGGTGGAGGGTTTTGGGGAAATATGGCAACTAAATTTGTTAAATTTATGCCTTTAACTCAGAAATTCGAGACAGAAAATAAAATATTTAAGATTAATTATCCACTCTTAATCGGGCATTCGGTAAATGATGAAACTGTTCCGGTAAAAATGGCATACGAACTTGCAAAACGTAATCCTGAAGCCCAATTATATATATCAAAAACAGGAAGCCACCATTCAAGTGAATGGTTTATAAGTAAAGCATTGGAATTTTTAAATTCATTAAATCCAAATTTAGTCCGCAACTAAATCAGGACGTAAATTCCTAGCTTCACCAAGATAAATATGTTTAATCTCTTTTTTACTAAGAGTTGTGTTAATTAATATCAGAACTCTTATACATAATGTTATGCTGCCTGGCACAGGGATTTCCTGTGCGCAAATCATTGGTATATCATCCCAACTAAAATATTTTCTGGCAGCTTTAGCAGGAAAATCAGCTGTTAAGTCATTGGTTAATGTAAAAATCACACTAACAATGTCATCTTCAACAACCTTATTTTCATTTAATATACTACTTAATAATTCAGTGGTAGCCTTTTGAATTGCATCACTTGAATTTTTCTCAACTGTTATAGCTCCTCTAATGCCTCTTGTTTTATATTGATCATTCATGACAAAATTCCCTTTACTCTGACAAATCAAAGATTATACTAGATAATCATAAAGCAAATATCGAATAGGTAACAAGAGCTAATGCAATTTCTATTGACTCAAATATAAATTTACTATATTTTTTCCTATACTGAATATAAAATAATCTTATTAATACATTTAAACATCTTTTAGATTAGATAGATATATATGGAAAAAAATGAAATAGTATACGGTAGAAATTCAGTTGAAGCACTTCTTGAAACCAGCAAAAGAAGGGTCAATAAACTTTATTTAGCAAAAGGAATCAAATTTGATTCCAAAATGAGAAAAATCATTGATCTCGCTAAAAATAACAGTATTCCAGTACAGGAAGTACCAAGAGAGAAACTTAATCTAATTGCAGAAGGTTCACATCAAGGTATAGCTGCATCAGTCTCACCAATTGCCTATATGGAATTCGATGATCTGCTAAATAACTTGAAAAACGTAAAAAATTCACTTGTTATTATTCTAGATGGAGTAGAAGATCCTCATAATTTTGGCTCAATTGTAAGAACAGCAGTTGCGGCAGGTGCAGATGGAATAATAATTCCTAAAAGAAGATCAACCCCTGTAACATCTACTGTAGAAAAAGCAAGCGCAGGAACTGTAGAAAAAATTCCCATAGTACAGGTAACAAACATAGTTAATGCCATAGAAAAGCTTAAAGAAAACAATTTTTGGATTTTTGGAGCAGAAAGTACAGGAGAAAAGTATTACTTTGAGGCAGATTATAATCTAAATTGTACGTTAGTAGTAGGAGGAGAAGGTCAAGGGATCAGTACATTGGTAAAAAAACACTGTGACATATTGATTAAAATTCCTATGCCAGGAAAAATCAATTCTTTAAACGTAGCAAACGCCACAAGTATTATTATATATGAAATATTAAGACAAAGACTATGTCAAGAAGGTGTCTAACCAGACAAAATAACAACTTTATTAATTTTCTTAGATTAAAAAACTGTATCCCTATTCTAAGATTTGTATAAAATAGTTATAATGGGGGAGTTAACATGTCAATTAACGAGAAGAACATGAAATCAAACAAAGAAATTATAGAAAAATCCAAAAATAAGAACGATGAGGACCAGGAAGACGAATATTTTTCTGATGATAACGACTCTGATGAATTTGAAATTGAAGATATTGATGTAGAAGTTGAAGATGAGCCTGAAGAAAATCTGGAGGAGATAGAAAAGAGCTCCGGATCATCAGATGATTCTGTAAAAATTTACCTTCAACAAATAGGTCGGATTCCTCTTTTAACTGGGGAAGAAGAAGTTGAACATGCCAAAAATATAAGAGAGACCAATGATAAAATAGCAAAAGAAAAACTTGTAAATGCAAATTTAAGATTAGTAGTTAGTATTGCTAAGAAATATATAGGCAGAGGTTTATCTTTCCTCGATTTAATCCAGGAAGGAAATATGGGTTTAATGCGTGCTGCCGAAAAATTTGACTACACAAAAGGTTATAAATTCAGCACATATGCAACCTGGTGGATTCAGCAGGCAATAACAAGAGGAATTGCTGACAAGTCCCGTACAATCAGGCTTCCTGTTCATATGATTGAAACAATAGGAAGAATTAAGAAAGTCACTCGTGATTTAACAAATGAGCTCAATAGAAAACCCACTAAAGAAGAAATTGCTGAAAGGCTTGATATACCATTATCAAAATTAAGAGCAGTTATAAAGTCAGCTCAAGCTACTATAAGCTTAGAAACTCCATTAAATAAAAAAGAAGAAAACGCAAAAATTGGTGATTTTCTAATAGATATCAGTAGCATTTCTCCGGATACACGTGTAATCCAGGAAAATCTTTTTGATGAAATCAGAAAAATCCTTGGACAGCTCAGCAAAAAAGAACGTGATGTTCTTATTATGAGATTTGGTCTTGACGATGATGGCAATAAAAAGACACTTGAAGAAATCGGTTCAAGATACGGCGTATCAAGAGAAAGAATCAGGCAGATAGAAAACAGAGCAATAAGCAAACTCAAAAAACTTTGCAGAAATAATAGAGGTATAAAAAGTCTCAAAAATTATCTGGGGGGATAAATCTCATCTAAAGAGATAAAAAGATTTTTAAAGGTGCCTTTAAACGCAGTAAGATATGCTGTATTTGGCAATCCAATTGAGAATGTTTGTGCTACTATCATTTTAGTTAATGAAATGGTACTAAAAGATGTGGTAATATCCATTACCTAACTTAAGTCATCGACCATAGCCTTTGAAACAGGCAGACTTAATTTAAAGTTATCAGTTTACGTTGTAGCACGACTAAAAATGTTAGTAATTAAAACTCAATTAAATTTTGGATCCAATAAAAAACTTTATACGTTGATTAATAAAGATGAAAAACCATATAAAAGTATTGAGCCAGGAAAATTAGGTGGAAATAAGAGTTTAAAGATATATGGAAGATTAAGGACGCAATAAAAAATGCGTAAGTATTTTTTATTGCGTCCTTACGTCCTTATTCCTTATTAACTGGAATTTTCTTGGTTAATTTCTTGCTTCTATTAGATAATTCAGCCAACTTTAGTGGCCCTTCTATCTTATTGAAGACTAAACCTGCTCGAATAAAGATTCTATATTATACATTTGGGCTAAAATAGATCATAAATAATATTATAATTAAGCCCTCTGGTCAGTTTAATATTTTCTAAGTATGGAATTGTGTATTGTTTTTGAACTACAGTTATTGCAATTATATCTGGTTTAATTTTATCAATATCATCGACTGAATAAATCATATAATCACCAATTTCCTGACCGACTTTATTCAAACTCATATCAAAAAATCCGCCAATATTCAGTCCGGACAAATCATATTTTTCTACAAGTTCTCTTGCTAGTTGCCCTGCTCCATAAAAGCATACTTTTTTACCTTGATTTTCCTGAATAAATTTATTTACATTATTTTTAAAGTCTTGACACGAAATAATATCAGTTACATTAAAATAGTTTAAGTCAATTTCTTCAGGATACAAGCCCAATTTATCAAAAAATTCTTTATGTTTTTCCCTGAAACGCCTTTGATCTGCTTTTCTTTCTCCTGGTGCAAAGTTACTGGATATACTTGCATCTCTTCTTCTATAGTCAAAAAGAAATTCAGGAATAGATATACCGATGTAATTATTCGCACTTAGATTAATATAAAATTCCCAATCATCAGTTCTCAAGAAGTTTTTATCATATTCAAACTTATCAAATACCGATTTTTTATAAATAGCCGAATGAGAAGTTCCTCCAATAGTAATAAGTACAGGATGATTAGGATAAATAGGACAGGGATATATTAAATCTCTGCCATTTTCAGTAACATTATTGCAATATGCTACTACAAAAGGAATATCAGGATTATTTATAAGACATTTAACGCCTTTTTCAAGGTAATCAGGCGAAATCTTATCATCAGAATCCAGATATAATATATATTCACCTTCTGCAACTGATCTACCGGCATTTCTTGCTGTTGCAGGACCACCATTTCCTTTATGAACAATCTTATATTTATTTAGTTTTTCAAGCTTCTGCAATAATTCTATCGACTCAGATGCAGTAGAACCGTCGTTTACAATGATTACTTCAAAATTAGGATAGTTGCTATTATCTAAAGAAGCTAGAGTTTCCTCGAAATATTCGTGTGCATTATAGAAAGTGGTGATAGCAGAGACTTTTGGAACATAATTTAAATCAGTATATTTTATAAAAGGTTCAGGCTTATATTTAAAAATATCAAGAAAGTCTTTATTTTTAGCTGTTAATAGTCTATTTTTAGTTAAATCAGTAAAAGAGTTGAATGCTTCTAAGTTACCGGATATAGCAACATCAGCATATTTTAGGGCCAATTCCTGCAAATAAACCAATCTATACTTTGCGAGCAAATTCAAATCTGTTTTTTCGTAGTCTTTAAAAGTATCTATATTGATCACTAAATTAGCTTTATCAAATTTCCCAAGAGTCCTGTTTCCTTGAATAGAAATAGCTGAATCAATAATATTAGTTAAAAATACAACTGAATCATAATTTTCTGAGCTAAAAATATACTCTAATGATTTATAAATCAAATATGATAAATATTCATTCCGGCTACTAAAGTTAAATTCAAGATAATAAGGAATTTCTTTAGTTAATTCCTCAATAATATGCATTTTTGCATTATTAAAATTAAGATAATCCTTTAATTTTGAGGGAATCAAGAATGATGAATCAATATTTTTCTCACCTAAAAAGGATATAAGACTCTTATTAGCGTCTATACTTTCAATGTCAGTTACTACAAAGCATATTCTTTTTGAGTGCATACTCAGCCCTCTTGTACTCTCCTAGTTAAATATACAGGAAAACAAAGAATTTGACAAAAACTGTAAACAAAGAAATAATGAAGAATGTGTGATATTAATCACCTGACATAAGTTAAGTGCCAAAGGCACAAACTTATGTCTTCGCTGGAATAATTGAGTACTTAAAAATGTGACTTAGTTACTCAGTTTTCTTGGAGCACTACTGAAGAATGAATTATACATTTATAAGAACAGTATGAAAAAGATACTTTTTATCAGCCATAAAATAAATAGAGGCGGAGCTCAATTACTCTTAAAAAACATCATCCAGGGATTAGACAGGAGTAAACTTGATTGCCATGTCTGGGCTCCAGAAGATGGAGAGTTAAAACAGGAGTATGAATCTTCTAAAATTCCTGTATATATAAAAGACTTTGCAATAGATCAAATAAATAGAGAACAAGCTATTAAATTTAACGATGATATATTAAAACAAGTCAAAAAAGTCATATCTGAATGCAAAAAACATAGAAAGAAACTGGCAATAAGATGTGCAGGAACTATAACTACAAAACTACTTAACGAATTTGACTTTTCAGAAATAGATTTAGTAGGAATTTTCGATAATAATCCGGCGCTTTTTGGCCGTGATATAAACGGATACAAAATTTATCCGGTTAACGAGCTGGATAAACTCAATGTAAATTCAATAATTATCGCCCATGCCCAACCTGAATTTCTCAAAAGAGAATTACAGGCTAAAAAAATAAAAATTTATAATATATTCTCTGAATCAAAATTTAAAAAATTCCAAAAGTCTGTTAATTACTTAGTAAATCTGTTAAAACCAGCATCATTTTTTGCACAAATTAATCCTGATATAGTTTTTGCAAATAATGCTATTAGTTTCTGGGCTGTAATTGTGGGGAAACTTCTTGGCAAAAAGACAATATGGGCAATACATGAAGCCTTTGAACCAAAAACATTCAGAGTATTTCCTCATTTTTTATATCTTCAAAGTTTTAAATTTGCAGATAAGTTTATCTTCCCCTCAAAAGCTACTTATGATTATTATAAGGATTTTGTGCCAGCCTCTAAAGCCAACATAATCTATAATGGAATTGATATTAATTGTATAGAAGAATATAAATCTCTTAATTTCCCCATAGACACACGACGAGAGTTAAATATTCCTGATAATCACGTAATAGTCTGCAATGTTGGAACAATGGATGAAATAAAAGGCCAAATATATCTAATTAAAGCTGCAATTAACTTGCTAAATTCATCAGATAATAAGAATTTTGCCTTTATAATTGTTGGAGACCCCAATAATGAATATTCGCAAAATATCAAATTGTTGATAGAAGAATCAGGATTTAAAAGCCATTTTAGAATTATTCCAGTTACAAATAATGTATATAAATTCCTTAATATCACCGATATTTATATAACCAGTTCATTTAAAGAAACATTTTGCATAGCTAACATTGAAGCAATGGCATTTAATAAACCAGTTATAGCAACAAATGTTTGTGGAATCCCTGAAACCATTGAGCATAATAATACAGGAATATTAATTTCTCTAACTAATATGGAAAAACATATTGAGGAAAATATAAAATGGTTACTGGAGAATCCTAAAGTAATGGACAAATTAGCCCAAAATGCTTATGAAAATGTATTAAACAATTTCACCTTTAAAAAATCATTAGAAAAATATGAAAAAACCATCTTATCTTAATTTTCTATTATATTCAAAATCATTGCCTGCTGTTATTATTTAATTAATATAGAAAAACGGAGTATCACTAATGAAATTATTAATAAAATCATCTGTAGTACTTGGAGCAATAGCTGGAGCCATTTTGGGAGTAATTTTATTAATTCCTTTCATTCAAGCTTTTGCTTGCTTTGCCTACGTCCTTGTTGGAGCAGGAATAGTATTTTATTTAAAAAGGAATTCTTTTGTAGGAATACTATCAACCCACGATGGCGCTTTAATCGGAGCAATCTCTGGATTTACAGCACTTGTAGCTAGCAGTTTAGTATATTTACCAATTTATTCTTTAATAAACATGGTATTTCGAGCAACATCAGGATTAAATCCTTTTGGTTCATTCTGGGTAACAAGCTACAGTTTATTTGTAATACCAATGCTGATTTTCTTTCTGGCATTATTAAGTGCATTATTTAACGCATTCAGTGGACTTGCTGTTACTTACATATATGGACTAATTGAAAATAATTCTGTTCAAGAAGATGGAGAAATACTAATTGAACAGGAATAACATTATATTTATATTAAAATATAATGTGTACACAAAATAAGTAATAAAATCATGCCAGCTATAGTTAACAATATAAATCTTGACAGCATTGCTGAAGACCTTGATATAAAACCAAAAGACGAAATAATCTCTATCAACGAAATAAAACCTAGAGATTTAATTGATTACAGGTATTTAACAGCATCTGAAGAACTTTCTCTCCATATAAAACGTTTAAATGGAGAGGAAGAAATTATTGATATAGAAAAAGATGTTGATGAAGATCTCGGAATAAACTTTGAATCTGCTGTTTTCGATAAGATTATCCCTTGTAATAATAAATGTATATTCTGCTTTGTAGATCAACAACCCTGTGGCTTAAGAGATAGTTTATACATAAAAGATGATGATTACAGATTGTCATTCTTGCAGGGTACTTATGTTACGTTAACAAACCTGACTAAAGAGCATAAAAAACGCATAGAAGCATTAAGATTAGGACCTCTATATATTTCAGTGCATACAACCAATCCTGAACTACGCTCATATATGCTCAAAAACCCAAAATCAGGAAATATCATTACTGAATTAAAATGGCTTAATAATCTTGAAATTCCTGTTCACATACAAATCGTCTTATGTCCCGGTATTAACGATGGTCAGGAATTAGATAGGACATTAAGTGATCTGACAGCTTTAAAATCAAATATTTTATCCATAGCAGTAGTACCTGTAGGCATCACAAAATACAGACTTGATAATAATCTACATAAAGTTAGTCCAGAGAAAGCTGAAGAAATAATATCGCAAATATATGAATTTAATAAGAAACTTGGTTATAACTTAGCATTTCCAGCTGATGAATTATATATTATGGCCAAACAGGATTTACCTAAATTAGAGTTTTATAATGATTTTGGACAGTTGGATGATGGAATTGGTACCTGTAGGCTATTGTTGAGTGATTTTGAGAAAAACAAAGCAAAATTACCTGCCTCTTTACCAACCCTAAAAAAGTTAACAATAGCAACAGGCAAAATAGCTTGTTATGCTTTAGAACCAATTACAGATGAATTAAATAGTATTAAAAATTTAGAAGTAAGTTTAATACCGATAAAAAGCCATTTTTGGGGATCCGATGTAACTGTTTCAGGGCTTGTTACAGGTCAAGATTTACTTGATAACCTTTTACCGATAAAATCAGAGGTTTCAAACCTGGTTTTACCATCTGTAATGCTGAGAAAATATACTAACGATTTTCTTGACAGCTTAACTATAGATGATATTAAAGATAAAATCCAGGCACAAGTTCATATAATTGACAATTATTACAGCACTGAAGAATTGGTAAGTCTTATTATTAGTTAATAAATTAGCCTTTAACCACCCTAAGTCTTCGTCTAATTAGTATATTTTGATGATTTAGTGCATCAATTTCATTGTTATAAAGACTTATATATTCATCAAGCCTTATTATATAAAAAATCATTAATATATCAGGCTGAACACCATAAATATTAACCTGTCCACCTTTTTTATTGCATTTTTTCTGAGCTGTAATTAAGCATCCAAGAACATTGCTGTCAATAGAGTTAACTAATGACATATTTATTAGGATGTTTACCTGGTCACGTTTTATTAAATCATACAAAGTAGACCTTAAAATCCTTATTACCTGATCATTAAGGTTTAACGAATGTATATCAATTATTACTTGATTTTTTGAGTTTCTTATACTAATTCCCATTTCCTACTCCATAAATACTTAAGACAGAAGATTTAAATCTTCTGTCTTAAGTATGCATATGCAACTTTCTTGACTGAATAGCCTGTTAATAATACTGTAAGAAATCTCTTAATTTCCAATAGAAAAGACCTCTTAAAGGCTACAAAAGAGCTGAACTCCAGACAAACAACAATACTCATTTAGTACTCCCAAACTAGAGTGCACATCCCATTAATTTGAAGTTCTAAATAATAAAACATAATAAACACTCTAACCTTACTAATATATAAGATTTTTAATAAGATAAAAATCGATAATTATTATAATCTTCTTGCAACTAAAGTATATTTCTTTGAAATATACGAATATGCTTAAATTAGCACTATTCTTAATCTTTTAGGTCACTTTAACCTAGTACTCTGATACAATAATTTAAAGACTTCAGTATATTCCTGTAGGAGCCTTGCCTGTTAGACAGGCACAGCGACGGAGAAAATATTCCCATCTCCATAATTTATTGGTCAAAGTACTAAGTTAAATTTTTTACTTTTATTATGTCTGTTTGGAGATTGCGTTTTAGGTGTCATTATTTCAATATTACTTACCTGAATATTTTTGATTTTATTCAGGATTTTTATTGAAATAATGCTATTTTTGGGGGATTAAGATGTCTAAAGTAGGTATAAATGGTTTTGGTAGAATAGGGCGTAATACTTTAAGAGCAGCTATTGAGAAAAAAATATTTGATAAATTAGGTATTGTTGCTATTAATGATCCTGGTATGAATCTTGAGATGGCTGCTATTCTTCTGGAATATGATACTGTAATGGGCAGATTTAAGGGTGAGGTTAAAGTTGAAAATGATAGTTTAATTGTTAACGGTAAAAAACTTAGATTATTTGCTGAGAAGAATCCTGCAGACATTCCTTGGAAAGACTTAGGAGTAGATATTATTATAGAATCATCAGGTTTTTTTACTGACGCAAATAAGGCTAAAGCTCATATTGATCCTGCTGGAGCTAAAAAAGTTATTATATCCGCACCTGCTAAAAATGAAGATGTAACAATTAATCTAGGCGTAAACGAGAATATGTATGATTCATCCAGACATAACATAGTGTCGATGGCGAGTTGTACAACGAATTGCTTGGCTACCGTAGCCAAGGTTCTTCTTAAAGAATTTGGAATTGTTAAGGGAATGATGACAACAGATCATGCATATACAAGTAGTCAAAAACTTCTTGATGCTCCCGATCATAAGCATATTAGACGAGGCAGGGCAGCAGCCCAAAACATAGTTCCAGCATCTACAGGTGCTTCAGAAGCTACAGAATTAGTCCTTCCTGAGCTAAGAGGTAAATTAGATGCTATAGCTTTAAGAGTTCCTGTTGCAGATGCTAGTATTATCGATTTTGTAGTTTTAACAGAGAAATCAGTTACAGTTGATTCAGTTAATCAGGCATTTAAAAGAGCTTCTGAAGGAGAATTAAGAGGTATTATGGGTTATTCTGAAAAGCCTCTGGTAAGTTCGGATTTTATAGGTTCTCATTATAGTAGTATTGTTGATTCTGAATTAACAAGAACTTTAGGCGATAATATGGTTAAAGTGCTTGCCTGGTATGATAATGAGATGGGATATTCAACCAGACTTGCTGAATTTGCTGTATTTATGATTGAAAGATTATAAAAGTAGTATTCATAAGGGATTTTACTTTAAAAGTTGATACATAAATTTATGCTTTAAGATTGCCACGCAAGAATAATTGATGCTGGCTATCCACGATTCATGGCTCGCAATGACAATGCGGAGTATTATTTGATACTTATGACAGTGTAAAGCACCTCGCAATTGACATTCTTTATTCTAGGCAAGCACCTTGAAATATAAATTTCTTGAGAATTATATGGGCAAGGTTGTTACAGAAGTTGCCTTGACTGTAATTCCATGTCATTCATATCTTAAGCTATAGTAACTTCGTTAGAGAGATACACGTCTTGAATTGCATTTAAGAGTTTTATCCCTTCATCCATTGGACGTTGGAAAGCTTTTCTTCCTGAAATTAATCCAGAACCACCTGCTCTTTTGTTAATCACAGCGGTTCTTATCGCTTCAGCAAAATCATTTTTACCTGAAGCTCCTCCAGAATTAATTAAGCCTACTCTGCCAGCATAACAATTTAATACTTGATAACGACAAAGATCTATCGGATGATCTGAAGTAAGTTCATTATAAACTTTGGAACTTGTTTTACCAAAGTTTATTGCTTTGAATCCACCATTGTTTTCCGGCAATTTTTGTTTAATAATGTCAGCTTCAATTGTCACACCTAAATGGTTTGCCTGACCTGTAAGATCAGCGGCAACTTCGTAATCCTTGTCTTTTTTAAAATCAGGATTTCTAAGGTAGCACCATAAGATTGTCGCCATTCCTAGTTCATGAGCAAGAGCAAAAGCTTCTGAAATTTCTACTATTTGTCTTCTTGATTCGTGTGAACCAAAATAAATTGTTGCTCCAATAGCTGCTGCTCCAAGATTCCAGGCTTCTTCAACTGTACCAAATAATGTCTGATCACATATGTTTGGATAGGATAATAGTTCATTATGATTTATTTTTGCTATAAATGGGATTTTATGTGCATATTTTCTTGATACTGCTCCTAAAAACTCCAAGTGTGCTTGCAACTGCGTTACATCCACCTTCTATTGCTAATTTAACTATATTTTCGGGGTCAAAATATTTAGGATTAGGAGCAAATGCTGATCCGGCACTATGTTCTATCCCTTGGTCTACGGGCAAAATTGATAAGTACCCTGTTCCTGCCAGCCTGCCATGATTATATATTCGGCTTAATGATTGTAAGACCCTTTGGTTTCTGTCTGATCCTGTCCAAATCTTATCTATAAAATCAGGACAAGGAATGTGAAGTTCTTCTTTAGAAACTTTAGCTTGATATTCCAAAAGATTATTTGATTCATCTCCAAGTAATTCGCGTATTTTATCAATATTCATAATTAATTCTCCAAATAATTTACCCAAGAATAATGATTACTCCTTTGGGGCGGAGTCGCCTTCCCTGTAAGTAGGTTTAATTTTAAACAGTTTACTTAATATTAAGAGTTTTTTGAAAAGTAATTAAAACTGGAAGGAGTTTTTCTTATAGCTCATCAGGTTATTTATAAAAACGCTTAATGGATTAATAATTGTTTAAGAATACTTTGTTTATTCTGTATCAAGGGTGATTAGGGTTTATAAGATGTATTATAAAAAAACAGTAAAGGATGTTTTTGAAGAATTTAGTACCAATGAGTATGGCCTGTCTAATGAAGAAGCTAAAAATAGGCTGCAAAGCTATGGCTCCAATATTATTATAGAAAAAGAAGCCATATCTGTTTGGAAGATAGTTATTAATCAGTTTAAAAGCCCATTGATTTATATACTTGTAATAGCTGCTGTGTTTACGACTTTAATAGAGCATTATATTGATACTGGAGTAATATTAGCTGCTGTTTTATTAAACACAATAATTGGCTTTTTTCAGGAATATAAAGCTGAAAAAGCTATGCAGGCTATAAAAAAATTAGCTGCACCAAAAGCTACAGTTATTAGAGAAGGTAAAGAGGATAGAATCAATTCTGAAGATATAGTACCTGGTGACATAGTGATTTTATCAGCAGGAAATAAAATCCCTGCTGATATAAGGCTTATTCGTGAAAGTGAGCTTAATGTGGATGAATCTACGTTAACAGGAGAATCTATGCCTGTTGACAAGAATACTGAAGTGATTTCTCAGGAGAATGTACCAATTGCAGATCGTAAAAACATGGCTTTTATGGGCACAATAGCTACTCATGGCTCAGGCAGAGGAGTGGTTGTAAGAACAGGTGAAAAAACACAATTAGGAAAAATATCTCAACAGATAAAGACCACAGAAAAGGAAAGGACTCCTTTACAAAAGAGATTGGCAGATTTTAGCAGAAAAATAGGTATGCTTTCAATTGGCTTATCCTTGTTTGTATTTATAGTTGGTATTATAAAAGGCTTAGCCGTTACACAAATGGCAGTATTTGCTATAAGTATGGCAGTTGCTGTAATTCCTGAGGGTTTACCTGTGGTTGTCACAATTACTATGGCTATTGGTTTAAATAGAATGGCAAAGAAGAATGCAATAATAAGGCAGTTAATTGCAGTAGAAACTCTCGGAGGATGTAATTATATATGTTCTGATAAAACAGGAACCATTACAGAAAACAAGATGACTGTCATAAAGGCCTATATTAAGGGCAAAAATTTTGAGTTTAAAGGTATTGGATATAAGCCTGAAGGTGAAATTTTGCTTGATAGTGAAAAAATTCAAAAAGATGATAACTTGTATAAATTACTTTTATCGGGTTTGTTATGTAATGATTCTAACTTATATGAAGAAAATGGGGTTTGGAATGTAGATGGTGATCCAACTGAAGGTGCTTTAATTGTATCAGCAGCTAAGTATGGAATTGATGTAAATGAAGAAGAATATAAGTATAAACGTGTTGATGAATTACCATTTAGCTCAAAAAAACAGTATATGGTAACTATGCATCAAATTGATGATAAATATACAATATTTGTAAAGGGTTCTCCTGAAAAAATATTAGGTTTCTCAGGAAATGAAGATAATAGAGAATTAAATATTCAATCTATCAAGATGGCAGAAGCAGGTTTAAGAGTTTTAGGTTTTGGAATGAAGCAGCTAAATGCTACTTCTTCTGAGAATATAAATCTTGAGAAGGAAGCAACTGAAGGATTAGATTTCTTAGGATTTCAGGGAATAATTGATCCACCCAAAGAGAGCGCAATTGAAGCTATAAAAGGAACTAAAGAGGCGGGCATTAAAACGGTTATGATAACAGGGGATCATAAGGAAACCGCTACTGTCATTGCAAAAAGGATAGGCATATTTGGTATAGATTCAATAGCTGTTACCGGACAGGAACTTGATTCTAAAGGGGAGAACTTTCTTAAAGATAATGTAGAAAAGATCAGTGTCTATGCAAGAGTTTCCCCTCGTCATAAGTTGGAAATTGTAGAGGCTTTACAGGATAAAGGTAATGTAGTTGCAGTAACCGGTGATGGGGTTAACGATGCTCCTGCTCTTAAGAAGGCAAATATAGGTGTTTCTATGGGCAAAGGAGGAACTGATGTCGCAAAAGAAGCTTCTGATATGATTTTGAAAGATGATAATTATGCTTCGATATTTGAAGCTGTAAAAGTAGGTAGAATTATTTTTGATAATATCCAAAAAGTAGTATTTTTCCTTTTAGGCACCGCTGTTGGGGAAGCTTTAATTATTATTTCGAGTTTATTTATTGGCTTACCTTTACCTTTCCTTGCAACTCAGATTTTATGGATAAATCTTGTAACTAATGGGTTACAGGATGTTGCACTGGCTTATGAGCCCGGTGAAGAAGATATAGCTAAAAGGCCTCCAAGAGATCCTAAAGAGAGAATTATTAGTTCGTTTCTATTAAAGCGTTTAATCATTGTAGGTGTGGTAGTTACTATAGGAACGTTATTTTTGTTTTGGTATAAACTAAGTCAGGGACATACTTTGACTTATGCAAGAACTACAGCATTTAATACTATTGTGTTTTATCAGTTTTTCCATACTTTAAATTCCCGTTCTTTTGAAAAATCTGTTTTTAAAATGTCCCCATTTGCAAATCCATTTTTATATGTAAGTCTTATTTTATCTTTAATTGCCCAGATAAGCGTTTTAACGTTTGCACCTTTACAATATATTTTTGGTACTACAGAGCTTGATGCAGAAACCTGGATTCAGACTATTTTTATGTCTTTAACAATAATTGTTGCTATGGAAATAGATAAATTATTTAGAAAAAGACCCACTATGGTTGAAAAATCATAAAAAAGGAGTAAATGATGATTTTATCTGTTACTTTAAATCCAAGTCTTGATTATGTATTACAGGTTAATAATCTGGCTCTTGAAGAGACTCAGAGAGCGCAGGGAGCCTCTTTCTATGCTTCAGGTAAAGGTATAAATGTAAGTAGAATGCTTGTCAGATTTAGTGTACAAACTTCATCCTGGGGCTTTGTAGGTGGACTAAACGGAGATAGACTTTTAAGAATTCTTGAAGATGAAGGAATTGACTCAAGATTTATTCCTTGCAATGATGAAACCCGTATTAATGTTATAGTTACTGAACTTCCAACCTATAAACAATTAAGAATAAGTGCTAAAGGGCCAAATATATCAGGTGAAGAGTTAGATAAGTTATATAAAAGAATTAAAAATTTGCCAGAAGAGATAGAATTTGTAACTTTTGGCGGAAGTTTGCCTCAAGGTGTTTCATCTGACATATATAAAAATTTAATCGAGATAATTCAGTCAAAGAATGTTAAATGTGTTTTGGATACAAGTAATGAACCTTTAACTCTTGGAATTCAGGCTAAGCCATATTTGATTAAGCCTAATTTGCATGAATTATGCCAAATTATTGGCACTGAAAAGCTGAGAGATTTAGAAGAAATAAAAGTTGCTGCTGCACAAATTGTTAAAAGTGGTGTGAAGAATGTAGTTGTTTCTTTAGCAAAAGATGGGGCTATATTTGTTAATGAAAATAAGATTATTCACGCTTTAGCGCCTAATGTTGAAGTTAAAAGTAAAGTTGGCGCAGGAGATTCTATGGTGGCCGGGCTAATTTATGCCCTGCATCGTAATATGTCAGAAGAAGATACCATAATTTATGGTATTGCTTTTGGAACTGCGGCAGTTTTGACTCCTGGTACAGAATTGGCTTATAAGTCAGATGTAGAAAAATTGATGGGAAACATAGAAATTGCTTCAATTGAAGAGAATAATTATGTTTAGCATTGTGGTTTGTATCAATATAATGTTTAGTGTTTGCCTAGAAAATGTTTGAATACACTAATAATATAGTATGTCATTGCGAGCACCGAAGGTGCGTGGCAATCTATCTGGTGAACATTGGAAAAATTACCACGGTGACACAGTCACCTTTTTAAATTCATCAATCTTAGTATTAAAACTATGATTATAGCCTTTAATGGTGCAGCTTTGCCGCTTCCTCGTAATGACGGCGATTTTTTAAATTTTATAAATACTGAAAACTGCAAATATTACCAATCATTAAATATTATTCTAATCAAGCACCTTTTTTAATTCAATTATAGCAAGCTTTTTGTCGATTTAACAATTCGGTTTAAGGAGGTAACAAAAAATACTTACGCATAAAGTGATATTGTCATTGCGAGGAGGGCTGAAAGCCCGACGTGGCAATCCAAATTATAGCATTATTTAATGGATTGCTTCGCTTCGCTCGCAATGACAGATTTGCGTTTTAAAATACGCAATAATTTTTTGTTTGTTCCTTAATTATAATCCTCTAGATAATTCACCTTTGAGTATTTCCGGATGGGTTATAGCGTATTGAATTGATTCAATTAACTGGTTTTTATTTCTGGCAAGATTATTTGATTCTAAAGGCAGATAATTTGAGGCATGATTGGATCTGAATATGCATTTATGTAAGTCATCATCAAGATTTTCCAGAATAATTTTTAATTCTTCCAGTATTTCAAGTCTATTCATTGGTTTAAATTCACCATATTCTGCTTTTTCGTTTAATACAGTTCCTGGTGGTAACATTAAGGTTAAAGCTGATATGTACCAAGGAACTCTGGTGGGCGGCTTTATTTTATTTATTAATTTTGCTGTTGAAATGGCATGATTTTTGCTTGCATTTTGGTCATTTCCGGCAAGTCCCAGAATAATTGTTGCTGATAAAGTTATTCCTGCTTTATAAAGTTTATGTATAGCTTCTATTATTTCGTCACTGGTTACTTTTTTATTTATTTGTGTGAGAAGGTGATCGTCTCCTGTTTCTATTCCAAGATAGACGATTTTTATTCCGGATCGGGCTATTTCTTTTAATTCCTCATCAGACTTAATTAGAATGTCTTTGGCATGAGCATAAGCCCCAATACGCATTAAATTAGGATGTATCTCATAGCTGTACTTCGCTATTTCAATTAAAGAATCAGGCTTCATTATGAAGGCATTGCCATCAAGAAGAAACATTTTTCTGACGGCATTACCATAAAGAATATGGGCATTGAAAATATCGTGTTTAATATGTTCAACAGGTCGAATGAGAAACTTTTTTCCTTCATTTCCAAGACAAAAATCACAATTATAGGCACATCCTTCAGTCGCTTGTATTAGAAGAGAATTTGCCTCACTTGGTGGGCGATATATTGGTTCTTTGTAATATATTAATCTCATAATTATTCAAACATTAATTTATAGAGTTTAGCCAGCACATAAAATCTTCTGTTTTAGAAAAGATTTTATCAGGATTATGGGTTATTAAAGAACTATGATCCGTTGTACTTGCCCAGCTAACAGCAATTGGTGAAATACCGGCATCTCTTGATTCAGTAATGTCAGTTATAGCATCTCCTACGTATGCCACGTTCTCTTTTTTTATTTGCCAGTTTGATAATATTCTTTTTATTCCTTCGGATTTTATTAAACCTTCTGATGATCCTATTTCTACAAATTCAAAATAATGTCCAATATTAAGATATTTTAGTGTAATATCAGCTGAACCACGACCTTTTCCTGTAACCATGGCAAGCTTAATACCTTTATTTTTAGCATATTCCAATATTTCAATTATTCCATCAAAAAGTTTTGAGTATGGATGATGGTTATTTTCATAAATTTCCAGGAAAGTATTAAGGCATTCATCGTATTTATCCGGAAGAACCTTTTTTATAATTCCTTCTTCTGACAAACCAAAATACTTTGTTATTTCATTATCACTGAATTCTCTTCCTGTAACCTGCTCAAAAGTTAATTGAAATGATTTTAAGCAGTGAGGAAGAGTATCTGCTAATGTTCCGTCAAGGTCAAATATTAATCCTTCTAATTTTTTCATAATTTTTCGTCTTTATTTATTCTGCCATCTGCTGAGTTTTGGAATAAACATACCAGCCATCATTTTGGCCTGAAATCCTGGCATGCCTAATTTTTCTGTCATAATGCCTGAAACTTTATCGATCATTTGATTAAGAGTTATATCTGGAGCTGTAAATTCGCCATTTTGAAAGCAATAATGACAGTATAGATCACTCTTACTTTCATCATTGTTTGTGCCATACTCAGCCTGATCCATTGGGATTCCACAACTTTGGCAAAACGGACCTTTAGGTATGTTAAACATTTTTTCTCCTCACACTAAATTAGAAATGCTAATTACTTACAATATATTAGCTACAGTTAAATGTTTCAATAGTATTTTAAGTTTCTGTACAAGTATAGTCAGATTTTTGGTTTTGTTCAAATTGCTACTTAAATAATCTTGGATGTCGCGACGTGCTTCGCATTGTCATTGCGAGCCATGAATCGTGACTTTAAGAAATAATCATACTTGCGTGGCAATCTATAAGCAGAAATTAGTTAACTTCAGTCGCTGGTTAATTTGAGTTGGTTTTTATATTGGTGTTCTCTTAAAAAGCTATGATGGATTTATTACAGAGGAAAGCTCCCAGCCTTCATAATCATTAACAAAGTACTTGATTAGCTAATAATTACTTTACGGCTTGCTCAATGCTTTCTTATTAGTTTAATTGCATCAGATAACAGTATTGTTTCATCTTTTTAATTATCTTGCATTCTTTATTTTGCTTTATTAAAATATCTTTTTGGGGGTCTTATGCTAAAAAAAGATTTTTATATAATCTTACTAATATTGAGTTTATGTTTTAATCAGGCTGTATTAGGAAAAGATATTTCAACAAAAGAGTCTCGGGATTTATCGCCAATAGAAGTTTTAAAATCTGAGCCTGAAAACCTCACTGAAAATAATAATTTAAATGAGTCGATTAGCAGGTTAGAATGTGGTACATCAATGTTTGAGATGGTGCCTTTGGAGGAGGTGCAGCTTGATGTTACAGGAATTCAGTTTAATAATAGATTAAATTATCATTTAAATAATAGGCCTATTGTAAAAAGCAGTTTGTCGGATAAACAAAAAAACTTATTCTCAGCAAATGTTAATTCTAATTCTAGTAATACAATATATTTGGGGCAAACTAAAATATTAGTTGGGCCAAAAGAAGCCAGATCCAAAGTTTTTTTAAATGCAGTCAATAAGTCTCAAGCTGCAAAAAATAAATCATCTGATGATTTGAGTATGAAAATTGGTTGGGACTGGGAATTTTTAGATTATTCTTTAAATGCAGCTAATCAGGAAGATAAGCTCACAGGAGATGGAAAACTTACGACAGGAGGTCAAGTTGCTATAAAACCTTTGTATAAATATCCTGAATTAGGCAACCTTGAGATTGGCGGAGGATATAATACCGATCCTAACAGTGTTATAAAACAAAATGCATATAGCTTTTTTACAGGCTATAAGGCTGGAAAATATGCTATTAAAGGGGGATATTCAAGAGAAGACAATTATGGATCGAAAAAAGGGTTTTCAGATAATTGGTTTGTGAGTAATGCCCTTTCTCTGACAGATAATATTAATATAATTGCAAGGCATAATGAGCTTGATTTTAGACAAAGATTGGAAAATGATCTTGTTTTTGAATATTCAGTAAAAGAAGTCCCGTTTTTAAGGATTAGCAACTTGAGAATTCAGATAAATGCCTCTTATATCCAGCATATAATCTTAGATGATACACAAAGAGCCGGAATGTATATTAAATATTCTTTTTAGATCATTATGAATCCATATAGTTCCTTGATTAGTTTAGCTTAAGTCGTTAATTATTTTAGAGAAATAGTAGTATTCCATTATGATATACTTAAGAAATAGATGTGGGAGTGAGAAATATTGGATAAAGAAAGCAAAATAAATGTTATTTCTCTGATAATTATTGTTGGGTTCGTATTATCTGTTTTTTATCATTACATATTGGGCACGTATTTAAATCTGAATTATCCGTTTAACACATTTTTATTTATTCCAGGCGATAAATTTATGGACTTTTTTAACGTATATAATTTGTCGAAAGACTTGAATCCATATTGCCAGACATTTATGTATGTAAATTATTTTCCATTCGCATATTTTGTAATTTATTTATTTACTCTAATATCTGCCAAGATCTCGTTTTTGTTTATGATCATTGCTTTTATTCTTTTTTTCGTGTATTTCAACTATAAAAATTTAAAATTTCAATGTCCGTCTTTTAACAAGATAACTTTGATAAAATATGTTTTTATTTTCTCTTTTATGACATATCCTTTTTTGCTTGCTATAGATAGAGCAAATTTTGAGCTTGTATTATTTATATTTTTAGCATTATTTACTTATTTTTATGTAAAAAAAGATTTCTCTAAAAGTATTATATTTTTATCTTTTGCCATTGCTATGAAACTTTATCCCATTACACTTTTAGTTTTATTTTTCTCAGATAAAAAGTATAAAGAGATATTTTATACTCTTTTATTAACTTTATTTATTAGTTTAATAAGTCTGGTAATTCTAAAAGGTAGTGCATTTTCAAATATAATTTGTCTATTAAAATGGATGACTACTGTGGTAATGGATTATGCAATAGGCAATTGGGGTTTGGGATATTCCTCTAGTTTGTATGGAATATTAAAACTCTTAATATTCAAGATGCATAGCGTAATTACGATTAATACCATATCAGGAATTTTACCTGTTATTGTATTTAAACTTGAAAATAGCTTAGACGTTAATGTTTTAATCAAGGCTTATAAGATATATTCTATAGTAGTAATAGCTTTATTTTCATTAATTGCAGCTTATGTAGCCTTTGTAGAAAAGCAGCTCTGGAAAAAGATAGCATTATTGCTTCTTTCAGCGATACTTTTTACTCCAATCTCTGGAGATTATAAGTTATTACATTTATTTATTCCATTATGGTTATTTTGGGATAGTAAGGACTTATCAAAGTTTGATATGTTTTATGCAGTGTCTTTTGGCTTATTATTAATTCCTAAAGATTATTTATATATTTATATTTTAGGGGAACTATATAATATAAATATTCTATTAAATCCAATAATAATGACTTTGATGGTATTTGTTATTATCTGGCAGGGAATAACAAATAGAAATAAGCAAGTGCTAGAAGTCAATTAAATGTTTTTTCTATAAATCCATAAATGGCAGAAAGTCTCAAAAATATTGAGGTTTCTTTCAATACGGAATCTAAGAATAGTTCCTAGGACAAAGAAAGCAAAATGTAGAGGTCTAAATTTTACGTGTTTAGCTAAAAATATTAAAAGATTTCTAAGTTTTGGATATTGAATTGCAAGAGATGAAACTTTCTGGATCCTCTCAATTGTATCTTTGTCTTTTATACTTAAGACAGAATTTGTCGCAAAAGATACCGGCATATCTTTAAAAGAGTAATCTGGTTTTAGAATTCCCATTTCAATGCATTTATTTGCAAGATCTGTTTTCGGAAAAGGCATTAAAATTGCTGATAAGGTAAAAGCTGTTCCCATTTTTATATTTAAATCAATAGTTTTTATAGCATCTTCGACTGTTTCATTTGGTAAACAGAACATATTAGATGTTTGTAAGAGAATACCAGCTTTTCTGAGTAATTTTCCTGCTCTTATAAAGTCTTCATCTGTAATATTTTTATTGAGAATTTCTTTTCTTATTTCTGGATTTCCTGTCTCAACTCCACAAGAAACACAGGTGCATCCACCGTCTGCAAGATATTGTACAATTTCTTCATCAAGTCTATCAGCTCGAGCAGTGCAGAAAAAGGGAATCCCTATAATTGTTTTATATTTTTGAGAAAATTCTTTCAACCATTCTTTATTCCAGGTGAAAAGATCATCAGCTATAAATACGAATTTCATATCGTAATTATCTTTTACGTATTTTATCTCTGAAATGAAGTGATCAACTGGTTTCTGTCTTACATAAGGGCCTGTACCTTTAAATACTCTTTGTAAATACTTATTTGAACAAAAAGTGCAGGTATATGGACAGCCTCTTGAGCTGTTAAATACTTTAAAAGGTATTTCTCTAAGGATTTTATAGTGATCAAAATATATTTTTCTGTTATCTGTAAAATCATCTAAGGAAATAAGATTATTTAAAGGATTTTTATGAATTTCACCATCTTTTTTGTAAGCTATTCCATTAACTTCATCAATTGTTTTTTCTTTTTTCAGATATTCTAAAAGCTGGAGGATTGTAGCTTCACCTTCTCCGTAACAGACATAGTCAACTTCTGGAATTGAGGCTATATCTTCAGGGTACAGTATTGAGTGTACACCTCCTACTAATATTGGTATATCTGGAAAATTGCTTTTGATTGGCTTTATTATCTCAGTAAACCAGGAATGATCGGTTGACATTAGAGAAAAGCATATTACATCTGGATTTTCTTCTTCTATTTTCTTAATTAAGTCTTTTCTATCGATCAAATTATCAATAAGTACAGAACTTTCATGTTGATATTTTTGTAAATAACCTGTTATTGATATAATACCCAAGTAAGCAAAAACATATTTCTGTATAAATAAGACTTTCATCGTTTACACCACATTTTATTCAAAACCCAGAAGCTTTCTCCACATATTTACCAGTATAGCACCAACCAGCATAGATTTTCCGATTAAAATATATTTATTATCCTGTTTTTTTATTTGTTTTAAGTCAATAAGCCTTTTGAGTCTTGTTTTGACCATAAAATCAGGCTTATAATGCTTTGTTAATTCTTCAATTACTATGTGTTTTTTATGTTTTATTTCGAGGAGAATCTTTATTCTCCTTGCTGTTTCACTCAGGTTAAAGAAGTGAAAATATGAATATGCAAGAGAATTATAAATAATAAATGTATATATTAAGCTGGATAAGTCTTTATTCAAAAGATAAACCCCTAAAAGTAATGGGATATTTAAAAATAACATACTTAAAACCAGAGATAATTGGTTTGATATGTCTAATTTGTATAAATGAATTATACGTATGAATAAAATATGAAAAATCATAAGCATTAATGGCGATATTGCAAGTATTATTAATGTTAAGTAATTCTCAGCCATATTTCTCTTAACCTTCTCCCTGACTTAGTCCGTAAAGCTTGCGGTAAAAATAAAAAGTTGTAGATAGTATTTTACCTTTATTTTTCAGGTAAAGCTTACCATCTTCTTCAAGTACAAAGCCTTCGACAATGAGATCATCAATTCGATCTTGTACCAGATTATTGAGATTAAAGATATTCATTATTTCTTCTTCCGTTAATCCTTTGGATTTGGCTTTACCGATAAGATGGATTATTTGTAAAGACGGTGCATTTGCTTGTGCTGGAGGATAAGTTTGAATATATGCACAGGCAAGGGCTAAATATAACAAAGAAGTTTTTAAAAGTTCTGTAAAATTAAATAATTTTCCTTGTATGGATAGGACGAATAACCCAATAAATATAATAAAAGGTATTACAAGAAAAATTGCAAATATTGAACTCATATGCTTTTTAGGCTTAATTAATCGCCATATTGCTATATGAATAATTAAAATAATAAGGAAAAATGAAATTCCATAGAAAATTGATTCTAAGTACATAATTTACACACCATATAAAATATAGAATTACTTATCCAGACATTCTGGTTTATAGTATCACATAATTAACCCCAATCGCTAATTAATTTTATTAAAAAATTCTCAAAACACCCACCCACAACCACCCATAGGTAACAAAGAGGCTTCGCCTCTTTGGGGATTCTCTATAATTTTTGAGAATTTTTACTCAATATTCATGCTGGTTTTAGCTAACTAGCTATTCAGGTTAATTATAATATGAAGTGAGAGATGAGTAAAATGAGATTATTAGTTATAAATTACGGCTTTTGAGCTATAACAATAATTGATACCCCAAACGGAAGCTTTGAATCTCTAATAAAGAACCTCTCACTAGACATTATGCAGGTAAGGATATTATTTACAGCTTTAGGTGGTGTGAAAAGATCGCTTTTATCTTTTAACGTTGGTGTTTTGCTTTTTATAATTCTTACAAGTGCAATTAATGGGAATAGCCATGTATTAAAATAGCTTGCACATTTAATTTGGAAGCTATTTTTCTTGACTTTCCCAATTAGTTCATTTAATGAGTATCTTCTTTTATGATGATTTACTGTATCATGGTTACTCCATAAAAAATTAAAAGCTGGAACCGTTATTATTAAATGTCCACCCGATTTTAATTTTGAAAAAAGTGTTTGCAAAGAAGATAAATCATCATCAATGTGTTCGAGTACATCAAGTAAAAAAATTGCATCAAAATTATTTTCTTGAACAGGTATATTGTAGGGTAAGTCGCCTTGAGAAATATTAATAGATGCATATTTTTGTCTGGCTATCCCTAGAGCATATGAATCTGACTCTATTCCGGAAATATTTTTACTGTAATTACAAATTAAGTCAAAGTTTCCACCTGTTCCGCATCCAACATCAAGAATCTGTGCATCAGCAGGAAATTTGCCAATATATTTTTCAATTGCAGTCTCTATTATTTTACGTCTGCTAATATGCCACCAATTATTATCTTCTAATTCTGCATTTTTTTGAAGAATCTTCTCTTCCACTTCACTTCTCCAACTGTAAAAATCTAGAATTCATCTATTTATTTTCTTGCTTTTATTGTAAAACAAAATTTATTTATGGATGAATTTAATTTATATTCAAGATATCAACTCAATAATCTATTTGAATTATAATTTATTATAAGATGATACTTTATAATTTTAGTTGGTATAATCAAAGTACAAGATCATTTGAATCAAATAACTATATTGATAAATAAGTAGGTTTATGGAGAGGGGAATAAGTAGTGAATAAGCTACAAGACAAAATTGTTTTGGATGGACATAAAGTTTTATGGCATAAAGAGAGAGTTGAAGCCTGGTTAAGAGGTGAGAGAATAGCTCCAATTACTATAGATTGCGCTCTCACTAGAGCTTGTTCATATAAATGTATTTATTGCTACGGTACTTTGCAACAGAATGAAGGTTATAACCTATCTAAAGATGTAATTTTTAGATTTCTGGATGATGCTGCTGAGATTGGGGTTAAGGCTATCAGCTTTGTAAGTGATGGAGAAAGTGCACATTCTCCTCATGTATATGATGCTATTTTGCACGGAAAAGCTAATGGACTTGATATGGCAATAGGTACAAATGGTTATCCTATAAAGGATGAAAGATTAGAGGAAATTTTACCAGCTTTAAGTTATTTTCGTTTCAATATTTCAGCAGGAACCCCTGAAAGATACGCACATATTCATGGAGTGGATGTAAAAGCATATCATAAAGTTGTTAATACAATCAGGAAAGCTGTTGAAATCAAAGAAAAGCAAAAGCTGGATGTAACTATAGGCCTGCAAATGGTTCTATTACCCCAATTTGCCAATGATATAATGCCGTTGGTTCAACTAGGTAAAGAATTGGGTGTCGATTATTTAGTTATTAAACATTGCTCAGATGACGAAGATGGTTCTCTGGGTGTTGAATATGACAAATATGATGAGCTTTTTAGTCTTCTTAAAGAGGCTGAAGAATATTCAGACGAAAATTATCTTGTAAAAGCAAAATGGTCAAAAATTTTGAGCAAAGGTAAAAGAGAGTATTCAAAGTGCTTTGGGGCTCCATTTATAATTCAGATGTCTGGTTCAGGCCTTGTTGCTCCTTGTGGCATGCTTTTTAACAGCAAATATAAAGA
>Ga0156398_1184_pt2 | contig 28925 bp, 26 predicted proteins | sample RifOxyA3_FD_108042 | JGI IMG/M metagenome (GOLD analysis project Ga0156398, IMG submission 108042) | Candidatus Melainabacteria bacterium RIFOXYA12_FULL_32_12 | reverse complement strand
AATAGTGTGACTGAGTCACCTACAAAAATACCTATTGGATTAGAATGAGCTTACAATTTCAAAAACTCGTCGTTTTCGAAATTGTAAGCTCCCGCTTCGCATTTTTTCATCAAAATCCATAAGTATTTTTTACGCTGTCCTTATAAATTAGCTTGCTTAACAAGAATAAAAAGCCACTTGTCAAAAGTGGCTTTTCTGGGGGGAATTGTCTAACTTTTAAGCTGCTTGCTGATTCTGCACGTTCTGTTGTTGTGGAACCTGCTGACTTTGCTGTTGTAAATTTTGTAATGCCTGTTTAGCTGCAGCTTTTACGCTTGGATCTTTATCTTTTGCAGCACCACTGAAGATACTAGCTAATACTTGAGCGTCTTCAGGTTTTGCAAGGTAATTTAAGGCACTAATTGCTGATTCTCTAATTGTTGGATTTGGATTTGATTTTAAATTATTTACAATTGGTACTATACCGGGGACTTCGTTAATAGTAAGTGATGGCAATCCTTGTGTTTTTGTCTCATTATCTAGTGCTTCTCTAAAGTTCTTTTGAAGGATTGCTAATGCCCACATGCCTGTCATCTTATTGAGATTTGCTTTTTCTTTTTCTTGACCTTGTAGCGCATTGGTATCGGTGGCTACTAAGTCAGCCAATGCTCTAAAGGTTTGCTCATTTAATAAGCTTGCAGACTGCTCTTTATTTGTTTGTCCTGTTTCAGCAATTTTTTGTATAGCCATAAATTGTTCATCTAAATTTGGTGATTTTAGAGCTGCGTTTACTGATTGAACATCAACGGCAGGTTCTTTTGGAGCAGGTTCTTGTTGCTCAGGTTGCTGCTGAGGCGCTTGTTGTTGAACTTGCTGTTGTTGCTGCTGCACTTGCTCTGGCATTTGCTGTGGAATCTCTTGTGCCATCTGCTGCGGATATGGATATTGCTGTTGCGTTGGGTATGATACTGGTTGCATTTGGGCTGAAGCTGTTGGATACATAGGTGGCATTGGATATGATGCTTGCTGTGGTGCATACAAGGATGATTGTGGCATATTATAATATGGAGCAGAATTATAATTATATAAAGGAGCTGATGGATAATTATAAGGTGATCCTAATTGGTTTTGTGGTTGCTGATTTTGTGCAGGGGAACCGCCATATGCTTGTGGTCCTATGATGTTAATACTTACAGCTGAAGTTGATGGTGGCACTGATGAAGCTGATGGAGGTGCTGCCATTTGGTGAGGTGCTTGCATACAAGGCATTGGTGATCCAGGTGGCAACATATATGGCATTGATGGTGCAGACAGCTGCATTGGCTGTCCAGGCATTTGTTGCATTTGTCCCTGTGGCATCATTGTTCCTGGAAAATTACTTGCTTGTAGTAAACTTGGTTCCATTTCATTCCTTCCCCTTATCTATATGATATTTACATTGTTTGTTTTTACTATTTGCTATAGATTTAAAGTATAAAAACATGATTAATTGCTATTTTTTTTTGTTTTGTAAAGTATTATTAATTTCCTTTTTTTAAATAAACTATCAATATATAAAAGATCAAGCAATAATTGATATCTTGACTATAAAACACTAAAGCTTGATGATATAAGTATCAGAAAATCAAAAATCATCTAAATGTCTTTTGGATCAATCAGTATTTTCCTGTATTCTATTTATTTAAAAAGCTAAAAGAAGAATTATAAAAATAATTTATGCAAAAAAATATACTTAAAATAAAATCAGGATTTACTCTTGCAGAAATACTTGTAACTTTAACAATTATTGGAATTATTGCAGCGCTTACTATTCCTTCTTTAATACAAAATGTCCAGGATGAGCAATATAAGGCAGCTTGGAAAAAAGATTTTGCAGTTATAAGTCAAGCCACTATGCAAATCTTATACAACAATGGAGGCACTATAAGTAATGTTTTTGCCAGTTATAATAATGCAAAAAATGAATATAAAGAATATTTAAATTTCATCACCGAATGTAATGGTGGAGCTGTTTTAGGGGCATGCTGGCACCCTGACACTATAACATTAAAGGGTCTCGACGGATCAGATTTCGGTGGAATTGACAGTGATTCTTCTGGTTTAATACTTAGTAATGGTAGTTATTGTATATTTACCATAAGACCCGCATGTGTGGGCGGATTTTGCGGGTCTATACTTGTTGATGTAAATGGATCTAAAAATCCGAATCTTATTGGCAAAGATATATTTAGAATAGATGTTACAACAACATCAATAATGCCAGAAGGCGCGCCAAATAGTATGCTGGAAGGTGTAGCTGGTCATACTTGCTCATTAGATGATTCCGGATACAACTGCGCAAACGAGTATTTATACCGATAAGAAGAGCTTAACTTTAATAATATTCTGTTCAATTAGTTTTAAAAGAGCTGGTATATTTTCTTGATAAAGAAAATATACCAGCTCAAACATCTTTTTAACAAAGCATTAAAGAAAAAATACTAAGGACAGCGTAAAAAATACTTACGCATTTTTTATTGCGTCCTTAAAAAGCTATTGTATTTGCTTTCCTTTGCTTATTCCAAGTACTTCTCTTGCAAAAACAAAAGCTCCACCTAGTAAAAATAATCCGGCACAAATTGCATTTATTGGTGGCGGAGTAAGAACTGCACCAGCTGCCAATCCAAGTGGAACTGTATAAGTGGCAATTGATTTTACTGTTTCGGTTACAGCATTTTTAGCACTGATAAGTCCCGTCATAAATTTACTATCAAGCCTAAACTTTCTATATATTGTCTTCATTCCTTCTATTAAAGAACTGTCAACCTGAGAGGTTTGATGCTTTAGATAAACATCAGCAATACCCGTCGCAAGATCATTTTTTGTTTTCTGTACAGTTTTACGTGATGCTCTTTTAATAGCATCATTTATTAATAATATTGACCCTCCGATTCCTATTATTTTTGGTATATAAGAAGACATTACATACTCCTATTTTGCTGTTACATCTAAATTCTTACCTACCTGTGGTTGCTGATTATCTTGTGATGTTTGATTAGAATCACTTTGTACATTTAAATTCTTGCCCGTTTGTTTTTGTGTATTAGTTTGCTCAACTTGATTAGAATTACTTTGCACATTTAAATTTTTTCCTGATAACTTTAATAATATATCACTTGCAGTTAATGCATCCTGATTATAACCATCTTTTGATTTTTGCATGTTTTTAAGTACTTGAATCGTAAAATCATCTCCTGCCGTATATCCTGCACTTAAAGTACCAAGAGCTATCATCCTAACACTCTGGGATTGATCTTGCAATGCCTTATTCAGCAAATTTGTAAGGGCCTGATCTTTTGTTCTTGATTTGTCTTCTTTGAATCTTTTTAAAATTTCTTTAGCACCCATTAATCGGACTTCGGTATTAGAATTATTTAAATAATTTTCTAATGTTTTTATATATTCAATTGGTAATGTGGCTGCTTGTTTTGGAGTATCATCTTTTTTAGGCTCTTCTTGTTTTGGTTCCTGCTTTTGAGGAGCCTGCTGAGTTTGTTGAGGGAGTTGTTTTTGCTGATTTGGTAGGTTAGTCTGTGGTAATCGATTAGTAGGTTGATTTACTGGCTGATTAACATATTGAGTTGGAACCGGACAGGTTGCATAATTAGGACCATAGTAAGGTCCGTGAGACTGGCCTCCCACTGTAGGATTATAAATATTTATTCCCACAGCACCAACGCTCGGATGAGTATTTGACCCTTGTTGATTATAGCTGGTAGCAGAAGATGATGGGGGTAAATAACATGGCCTATAAGACTGCCTATCTGCTGCAAAGTCATTATTAGCACCTATACCTTGTGGAGGTAAAGCTGCTAAACTATTCTGATCCGGAATATGTTGCTGTGATATTGGATACACCTTCCGTACCTCTTTTTCCCTATCTTGAATCCCGACCTGATTTAATGATCACTATTTATATAAAAAATTTTTTTCCTAAAACTTGCTCTATATTTTGTTTCTATTAAGTTATATTACAGATATGAAATATTTTTATTTTGATTTACACACTTTAAAACATTCAGTGGAGCCAATAATTCTTATATAACTTATAATAGAAATGTATATTTGAAAGTTTAACTCTTTTTTGAGGTTTAAGATGGATTTTAATACTCCCGATGAAATAAACATCAACAATGAAATCAATAATTATGAACAGAGCCAAGCAAAAGAGGCTTTTCCTCAGTATCTGTGTAAAACCTGCGGACGATGCTGTAAGTCAATAACCACAAGTTTTACATACGATGAATTAAAAGAAATGTCAGATAAGGGACTAGAAGAGGCCCGAGTTTTTATAGAAATATTCAAACCGTATTCCAGTATTGAAGAAGCCCGAAAAATCGTCCCAGAACAAGTGGAGCAGGTTCTCAGTATTTTGGAAGATGATAAGGATTTTGATATCAATAAAGTAACATTTTACTATTGCCCTCATATAACTGATGACGGAAAATGTTCAATCTATGAAACCCGACCTAACTGCTGTAGAAGAGCTCCAAATCATGGTTGGTCAGTTATGCCTCCGGGTTGTGGTTTTGAAGGATGGCAATTTGAGCAAAGAGAAAAACATAAAAAAATGGTTAGGTCAGTAAAAGAATATTTATATATGATTGAGAGCCTGTCTAAAGATGGAAAAGTTCCAGGCAAGGAAATGACTGTAGAAGAATTAAGAAAAAATATTGAAGAAAAAATTAAGCCCTGGGAGAAATTTGGCTCAATGTTCTGGTAAAACCAGCATAATTACCATAACTTTTTCTTTATTATTAGATTAAAAAATGATATAAACTTAAGTTTAAAATATTCTCCTCACGCCAAAAAGATTAACTAGTAAATTTGGAGATAAAAATGTCTGAAGCTGTTAAAAGAGTGCAAGAATTATTAAAACTCCCTCAATATTTATGTAATATGTGTGGTAAATGCTGTAAAATAGCTACTTTTAAAGGTGGATTATCCTACGAGGAAATTAAGAAATTAGCAGAAAGTACAGATGAAGATCCATCTCAAATAGAAGGAGCAAAAGATTTTTTATCAATCTTTGCACCTTACAATTCCAGAAAAGAAGCAGAAGAGGCTGGGGTAGGCTTTATTGACAGGGTATTAGAAAGATTTGGCAAGGATTCCGATGTCAGTTTCTTTTATTGCAAGTTTATAGGAGAAAATAATTCCTGCTTAATACACGAAGATCGTCCATTATTATGTCGCATGTATCCTATTCCACACGAAAGAACTTTTTACAATCCCGGTTGCGGTTTCGAAGAACAGGGCAAAAAGAATTGGCAGGAAATAGAAAATATTATTGAAGATCTCAGGAAAAAGCATCAATAATCTCTAATAATCATTTTATTTAGCTATTTAATAACTTTGACTATAGTTATAATATTAGTACTCTGTTTCAAAAGTTATGAAGACATTTTAGGGAGGTAAATTTTCTCCGTCGCTGATCCTCGTTGAAATAATTTTAAGTGATATTATTGGAAGAATTGATAACTGATAAAAGTGACTATGTCACCGAAAACATACCTCCCTAAAATAATATTTTTACCTTTCAAATTTTGTATGGTTGAGTACTAGAATACTAATTGACATATAAACAAAGCTGCAAGCATGCCGGCTATATCTGCAATAAGCCCTGCTGCAACGGCATGTCTGAAATTTTTAATACCAACAGAACCAAAATATACGGCCAAGACATAAAATGTGGTTTCAGAGCTTCCAACCATAACAGCAGCAAGCCTTGATATATAAGCATCACCACCATATTGATTAGCAATTTCTGTCATTATTCCCAAGGCGCCACTGCCGGAAAGTGGTCTGATTATTGCAAGAGGCAATATATCTGCTGGCATGCCTATCAAACCCAGAGCAGGACTAAATACCTGAGCAATGATATCAATAGCCCCAGAAGCCCTAAACATACCAATAGCTACAAGAATTGCTACAAGATAAGGAATTATTTTAACCCCGACAGAAAAACCTTCTTTAGCTCCATCTATAAATGTTTCATAAAGAGGCACTTTTCTATAAACTGCCCATAAAGGAATAAGTAACAACATCAATGGTATAGCCCATGCTGATAAAAGCCCCATTATCTCTTTCATTATTCTGCCTCACCTTCTGTTTTTTCACTAAAGCAGGAACTAACCGATTCCAGAGAGGGCTTTACTTGAAAACAAGGAGCTTTTTCAAGAATTTTTACAATAGTTATTGCTGTAATTAATGCAACACTTGTTGCAAAAAGTGTTGGACCAATGATAATAGTAGGATTTTTTGAACCGGCAGCTAATAATACAGCAATAATTGATGCCGGTACAAGCTGGAATCCGGCTGTATTAATTGCCAAAAAAGTACACATAGCATTAGTTGCTGTCCCCTTATTAGCATTAAGTTTTTGCAGCTCTTTCATTGCCTTTATCCCTATAGGAGTTGCAGCATTTGTCAATCCCAGTGCATTTGCTGAGAAATTCATGGCTATATTGCCAATTGCAGGATGATCGGGGGGAATATCAGGAAAAAGTCTCTTAGTAATAGGTTTTATTAGCTTTGATACAAAATTAATAAGCCCTGATGCTTCAGCCAATTTCATAATCCCAAGCCACAAAGACATTACACCAATTAAAGATATTGATATATCAACGGCCAATTTAGATGAGTCCATAGCAGCCTGAGTTACATCACCAATCTTTCCGTTTATACCACCCAATATTACTGCTGTAGCTATAAAAAATAACCATATGTAGCCTAACACTTTTATCTCCCTGAAAAATTACTTACTTAAAAATATTATTATCTATATTTTACTAGGTAGATTTAAAAAAATATACATTTTTTACTTTATATTTTCTTATTTAAGCTTTTTTATAATCAAAAGAATCATTGATAAAAGCATAAGCTTGTTATTGTATTTTAAAACATAAATAAGTTATTAATTAGAAAAACCCAGTCTGACTTTCGGCCAATTGTAAATTTTTGTAAATTTATTCAAAAACATATAAAACGGAAAATATGTAGAATTTCAAAAACTAAATATGTAATATACTTAGGTTTATGACAAAATCCGGATTTGTTGTTGGGTTAACTTAACTTATATGACATTAAAGTTAGATAAGAATGATCTCAAGTGTTGGGATTCTATAAGCGTTACTGCTTATAGAATTATCTCAATATTTAATATGCTTGTTGAAGCGCCTTATAGTGATAAAGAAATCAATGAGAGGCTTCAACAAGATATTATTGGTGCAAGATCACTTTCTCAAGACACGATTTGTATTTATATAAATACTCTAAGGGCTTTAGGATGCACAATTTCAAGACCGTCAAAGAATAACGATTATAAGTATGCCCTCAAATCACATCCATTTAAGCTAAAACTTGATGATGAGGAAATATTTACCCTTGTCGAAATACGAAAATATATATCAACTCTCGATGACTGGAGATTAATGATTAATGTAGATAATTTATATAATGCAATACTGGAATATCTTGACCCTGAAGATAAAAAGAAGTTTACTCAGACAATGAAAGATTGTTTAAGAGATATTGAAATTACTCATAAAACACAATTAATTTCCCTTCTTGAAAAATATTGCAGTAAAAAAAGAACCTTAATGGTAAATTACTTATCTCCAGAAACCGGAGAAAAAACGATTGAAATAACAGCGGATAAGCTCAGCTATGAAAATGGGGCCTTTTACTTATGGGGTAGTCTGGCACAAGATGAGATAATATATTTAAGAGTTGATAGAATAAAAGAGATTAATGCTATAAATATTAAAAATAGCAGATATACACCCCAAGTATACTGTGTTAGATATAAACTAACAGGATTTCAGGCATTAATGTTTACTCCTAATGAAGATGAATCAATTATTGAAAAAAGTGATAAAGAAATAATAGTTGAAGCAAAAATTCAGAATAAATTTAAGTTTATACAGCGTGCATTAGCTTATGGGAGCGACTGCACAGTTATATCTCCTGAAAATATAAGAAAAGAGATAGTGACTAAGTTAAAATCAATATATAACAGCTACAAACATACAGATATTGTAAACTAACGGTGCTAGATGGGTAAAAAGACAAAAATTAGCTCAACAGCTTATAGAGTGCTATTTTTAATGCAGTTACTTAATACAAATGACTGTAGCATTGATTATCTTAATAATACTTTTTCAAATGACCCAAACATTGCTAGGACATTTTCAAAAGAAGTTATTTTGAAATACATATATACATTAAGATCAGCAGGATATAACGTTTCGAAGCCAAATCCTGCTAATAATCATACATATAAGTTAGTTAAAGCACCACTTACTATGCGATTAAATGAGCAAGACATTAGAACCTTAATCATATTAGAAGGATATGTATCAAGTCTATATCAAGAAAGGTTGCAAAAAAGCTTCCGTAGTCTGGTGAAAAAGTTATCAAGATATCTGTCTGAAGAGCAAATAACCCTATTAAACAGTATTAGAAAAGCTCAAACTAATGAATTACAGCAATTATCCTTGAAATATTCACAATATACATCATTAATTCAGAAGTTTGAACAATATTGTGTTGAAGATCAAAGAGTTATTGTTAAATATAAATTTCCTATTGGTGATGAAGAAAAGCAAATAATCCTGGAGCCAAAATCTATTAAATACGACTCAAAAGATGTTTTCATATCAGGTTATAATTCTATTACCGGTGAAAAACAATTACTTCATTTAAATAATATTCAAGAAATAAAACAATTACCGGTAAAATCCAGATACAATTATGTCTTATCACCCATAATTTTTAAACTTAAAGGAAGATTAGCCAAAGGCTATAGACCTTATGAGGATGAAAAAATAGCAGGAACAGATCCGGAAGCAGGAACAATTACAATTGCTGCATATGTTGATGACAGAAATATGTTGTTACAGAGATTATTAAAGTATGGAGACTATTGTGAAGTCATATATCCAAAAGCAGCAAGAGAAAAAACAATCTCTTTAGTACAAGATGCTTTAAAAAATTATGATGCAAATGTTTAAAGAACTCTAATGCTTTGCTATATCTTTTAAGATTTTTACAATATTGTCCGTAGCATAAGGTTTAGCTAGACATTTATTTGCTTCCTGCATACTTTTAAGTCTATCAGTATCCTGTACGAGTTCTAAAATCAAGCTTATTAGAGTATCAGAATTGCATTTTGAATCCTCAAGCCAAATAGCTGCACCTGCTTTTTCCATAGCAATTGCATTGAATTTCTGATGATCAGCTGCTGCATATGGATATGGAATTAAAATCGCCGGTAGTCCGCTTAAATTTAACTCTGACAAACTTAATGATCCGGATCTTGAAACAGCAAGATCAGCAGCAGCAAGTGGAAAAGCCATTTCATCAAAGTATGGTCTCAAGATATATTCAGAATAATTACAATATTCAGGCCATACTTCACTGATTTTTTCTTGATATTCCTCAAAGTTTTTTCTTCCAGTCTGATGAATAACCTGAAACCCATACTCTTTTATTAATCTTGGAGCAACTTCTAACATTGCGTTATTTATGGTTTTAGCTCCCTGAGAGCCTCCCATAACTAGAATAGTTTTTTTATCAGAATGTAAATTCAAATTAGTATATGCAATGTCTTTAGATGCTGTACTAAAATTTGCCCTTATAGGATTACCATTTACCACTATATTTTTCGATTTAAGGTAATCTTTAGCCTGTTCAAATGCAACAGAAACGGCTTTTGCCCAGAGGGCCATAAACTTGCTTACAACCCCAGGATGAGCATCTGAATCATGAATAACAAAAGGGATTCTCAGTATAACGGCAGCTAAAAGCACAGGACCGCTTACATACCCTCCAGTTCCAAATATTACATCAGGTTTGGTATGTATAAGATGACTTATAGACTGTTTAACACTGCTATTTAGCTCCAAGAGCCACTTAATTAAACCTATTCCTGTTTTTCTTGGCATGCCAGATATTGATATAGGCAAAAACTCAACACCTTCTTTTTCTGCTATATCTTTCTCCATATTGACAGGACAGCCTATATAATAAATTTTATCAATCTCAGGATCATTTTTTAATTTCTGGATAACTGCAACAGCAGGATAAATATGTCCTCCTGTTCCACCGCCTGTTACTGCTACTGTAAGTTTTTTAGACGGCATATTGTGCCTCTTCCGGCTGAATTCTTTTAATCCTTTTTCGAGATATATTTAGTAAAACTCCGAGCATTATCATGGTTACTACCACAGAAGTTCCGCCGTAACTAATTAAAGGAAGAGTTACCCCTGTTACAGGTAAAACACCAACGGTAACACCGATATTAATAAATGCCTGAATTCCGATAGCAAAAGTTATTCCAAGAGCCAAAAGTTTACCAAATGAGTCTGTACATCTATTAGCAATTAAAAGACCTCTATGAATAAAGGCAATAAATACACCTATCAAAACCAAACAGCCTATTAGTCCAAGTTCCTCTGCTATTACAGAAAAAATAAAGTCTGTATGCCTGAATGGAAGCCAAAATAATTTTTGCTTGGAATTTCCAAATCCGACTCCAAATATACCTCCAGAACCAATAGCATACCACGATTGTATCAAATTATATCCTGTGCCTTGAGGATCAGCCCACGGATTTAACCATCCAGTTATTCTACTTGTCTGATAACCATGCATATGAGGTAAAACAAAAGCAGCACCTGCAGCAGCAACCCCACCTAATAATAATGACGATATCCCACCTGCTAAGAGTAAAACTCCTGCAATAGCAGCAACTATTGTTGCAACGCTTAAGTTAGGTTGTTTCAAAATTAAAATAAACATAATGCCAACTAAGCCAAGATGCAGTAATAACTTTCTGTCAAAAATAGTTTTAGCATTAATCATTATTGAAGAGACCAGTAAAATAGTTGCTATTTTTGCAAGTTCGGATGGCTGAATAGGAATACCTATCAACCATCTGGAAGCTCCATAACTTTCTTTTCCCAATCCTGGAATATATGTTGCTGCAATTAAAGCAATAGTTACAAGCGAAAATGGCATTACATAGTTTTTTAATTTTTTATAGTCGAATTTTGCAAAGAAAGTCATACAAAATAAGCCAATCAGTATATACATAAAATGCTTCATGAAATAATAAGCAGGGTTATTATATAAATAACTCCCTTCCGGTGCTCCTGCACTGAAAATGGCCATCATTCCAAATGATATTAAAATTACTATTATTACAAGAAGTGTATTGTCAGGCGAGGTTATTATCATTGATCCTTGCCTGTTTTTTAACATTTTTCTTCTATTTTTCCTGATTCTATCAGTTGCTTTTCTTAATGACATAATCTTTAAAAGCTCGTCCTCTTTCTTCAAAGTTTTTAAACATATCAAAGCTTGCACAAGCCGGCGCAAATAATACAGGCCCTAACTTTAAACTTGCAGCTATATCGATAGATTCTTCAAGTAATGATGCTCTTGTAATATTTGTATAACCGGCATCCTGTAACGCCTTTTGAAATCTATCGGCAGCTTCACCAATTAACACGACATGTGTGGCCTGTTCTTTAATAACTTGGACTAATTCAGCTAAATCTGTACCTTTATCTCTGCCTCCGGCTATTAATACAACTTTTTTATCTTCAAAAGCTTTTAGAGCGCAAATAGTAGAGTCACAATTAGTAGCTTTGGAATCATTATAATAGCTAATTCCATCTATAGTAGCAACATATTCCAGTCTATGCTCAGGTGGCTTAAAGTTTTTTATGGTTTCTCTAATTATATCAGGCTCTACCCCTACCACTGAAGCAATTGCTATTGCAGCCATTATATTTTGATAATTATGTTTTCCTATAAGAGGAATATCTTTAATTTCAATTATTTCTTTAATCCTATTTTTACCTTTGGCAAAAATCTTATTATCTTTTATGTACACGGAAGACCCTGGCATCTCCCTGCCAAAATATATTATCTGAGATAAACTTTTATGTCTCAATTCATATACTTTTGGATCACAGGCATTTAAAATAGTCCATATTGGAGATCTATGTTCTGTAAATAATGCCGCTTTTGCTTCAAAATAGGCCTCTTTACTACCATGCCAATCCACATGATCAGGAGTATAATTAATAAAAAGAGCTATTTGAGGTTTAAAGACAGGGTTTGTATCTATTTGATAAGAACTTACTTCCGTAACAAAGTAATCTATATTAGACTTTTCTACAAGGTTAATAACAGGTAAGCCAATATTTCCACAAGCAGGAGCATTGTATCCTGCATTTGTTAAAATTTCTGAAACAAGTTTAGTAGTGGTGGTTTTACCATTAGTCCCGGTAATTGCAATAAACGGTACAGGAGTTTCAGTATAAGCCAGTCCAATTTCTCCTGTTGTTTGAATCTTATGGGCTTTTATAAGTTTAATAACTTCAGAGTGAGGGGGGATTCCAGGACTTGTAACCACTAGATCAGAATTTAAGATTGTTTCTTCTCTATGGCCACCCATTTCAATATCAATTCCAAGAGATTTGAGTTCTTTTATCTTTTCTTGATCTTCAGGATTTTCATTTCTTTTTTCACTAATTATGCAATTTGCCCCTTTTTTAGACAAATATTTAGCAGTTGCAATACCACTTAATGAAAATCCTAAAACAGTTACGTTTTTATTTATCCACTTGCTTGTCATATCGTTATAATTCCCTATCTAGGACAAATAATACCTTAATACGAAGCTTACTATTGCCAGTATCAGACCAACAAGCCAGAATGTATAAACGATTCTAGGTTCTGACCACCCTAATAATTCAAAATGATGATGAATAGGACTCATTTTGAATATTCTTTTGCCTGTTGTTTTAAAGCTAATTACCTGTAAAATTACTGATAATGCTTCTATCACAAAAACACCACCAATAATTATAAGCAATAACTCAAATTTTCCGATAACAGCTAATGTTCCCAGCACTCCACCAAGTGCAATACTACCGGTATCTCCCATAAAAATTTTAGCTGGAGGCTTATTATAATATAAAAATCCAAGACAACTTCCTGCTATCGCTGCTGATACTATGGCAATATCAAAACGTCCTGTGATTATACATAAGCAGGTTATTGCAGTTAAAGCTATAAACATTGTTCCTGAAGCAAGCCCATCGAGTCCATCAGTTAAGTTTACGGCATTAGACGCGCCAATAATCACAAATACTGCAAAAAACGGATACAGAAGACCAAGATCGATATTATAAAGACCAAAAACAGAAACCGATCTCTCACCATTAAAAGTCATATATAAAGCAGGAATTATTGCGATTAAAACTTGCAAGAAAAGCTTGTTTCTTGCACTTAAACCCTTATTCTGTTTACGGGTTATTTTAGATATATCGTCTTTAAATCCTATAAATGTAAATAAAGCAAATACCAGCAAAATAATAAAAGTATTCAGACTGCTCTTTTGTGCCATCAATAACCCTAATGTAGCACCAATCATAGCAGGTAATACGATAATTATTCCCCCAGCAGTCGGCGTACCGGCTTTTTTAGCATGAGAAGCAGGTGCTTCTTTCCTTATAAACTGACCATATAAACTTTTTTTCAAAAAATCCAGGTAAGGCACACCAACTATTAGAGTTAGTAATAATGATATTAAAGCTGCTACGTAAACTAACGTCATTAGCTACCTGCTTTCTTATGTATCCATTCCAATTTTTTGCAATCCTTCCGCAATATTTTCAAAAGACATGCATCTTGAAGCTTTTAGTAACACTACAGAATTTGATTCTATATTATCAATTAAATATTCTACAACTTCATCATTTTTACTGAAAGATTTAATTTTTATTTCCTGATTTTCTATAGTCTTAGTTATCAATTTAGCCTTCTCACCAACTGCAATAACTTCAAAGACCTTTTTATCATTTAAAAATATGCCTATTTCTCTATGAAGATTATCTTCATGCTCTCCCAGTTCAGCCATATCACCTAAAACTAAAACGATTTTAGAATTTTTATAAGAACTTATCGTGGCATCAATAGATGCTTTCATTGAATCAGGATTAGCATTATAGCTATCATTTATTATTTTTATATTATTTATAAGTTCAAGAATCTGCCATCTGTTTTCAATAGGCTTATATTGAGCTAAACCTTTAGCTATATTATCTGAAGAAACTCCTGTTAATTTGCCTATTTCAATTGCAGCTAAAGCGTTAGTAATGTTATACTCACCAGAAACGTTTAATTCGTAAGTATTATTCTTATAAACAAATTGAGAAGCATTAAAATCAGACTTAATTATTTCCACGTTATTTGTAAGGCCATAATATATTGCTTTCCCATTCCAGGAAAGAGTTTTTCCAACCAGTTCATCATTATAAGAAATTAAAACGCCTTCTTCATTTAAATATTTAACAATTTCACATTTTGCCTTAGCTATATTTTCCATACTGCCGAGTCTGCCAATATGAGCTGTTCCTATATTTGTTATTACAGCCATATCGGGTTGAGCGTATTTAGATAAAAGCTCTATTTCTCCAAGTCCCCTCATTCCCATTTCTATCACTAGAAATTCAGTATCATCAGGCATATTAAGCAAAGTCTGACATAGTCCTATTTCGTTATTATGATTTAATTTTGACTTATGCGTCTTATATTGCTGCGATAATACGGAAAAAATCATTTCTTTTGTGGTAGTCTTACCTGAGCTGCCTGTTACAGCAATCACAATTGGGTTTATCCTGCGCCTATTGGCATTTGCTAGTTTAAGATAAGACTCTAAAGTATTATCTACTCCTATTACAAATTTTGCAGCACCTGCGTGAGAGTCAACAATATTTTTATGATTTTTATCTATAAAATATCCTCTACATCCTCTATCTAAAGCTGTTTTTATAAAATCATGCCCGTCAAATTTAGCGCCAACTAACGGTAAAAAAATCTCTTCAGGGGAAACTGTCCTGGTATCTGCAGAAACTGTAAAGCTACCGGAGGTATTAGTTTGTAATAGCAATTCTCCGCCTGTAATTTCTAAAATATCTCTAAGCTGGAATTTCATTTTCCACTCAATCCTAATCCAGATCTAACTTATTAGAATTTTACAGTAAAAATAAGAGTACAGCAAAATATCTAAAAACTACGTATCAAATTTGATACTATACTAATTTTATCTGTTACAATAGGGTAATATTTTTTATTCTATTAAAGTAGTATATTTAAAAGTACAAGTAGAAATCAACAAAAATGAGCTTCTCAAAGTTGCATATATTAGCAGGTTTTACCTCATAAGGCTTTTAGAAGCTGTCATTCTAAAAACTCAATTGTAATAATATTTCCAGCTTTGTGCATTTTTATGCTTTTTTATATATTTTAACCAATTTTTACTGATTTTTATAGAAATCTGCAACATTTTTGCAACATTTTTTTAGCATTTAAAACTACTGGTGTAAATTATTTCAACAGTTCAACAATCTGTAAAAAAGCTTATTATTACCCTAAAAGTCTGTAAAATTAAAAACCAACATATCCCAACAAAACCTAATAGTTAGAGTTTATCCTTGCTGAAAACAGTTGAAGTATGCTTCTACAGGATTTATTAACCCACTATTGGATTATAGCTGTTTGTTGAAAAGTTGAAGCAAAGCATTATCATATAGAAAACTATAATAATTCTAGTTTCAAGATTTCATGCCAGATCAAGACTGGCACCATTATCTTTTAGCCAGTTTTTTCTTTCCCAATAATCAGGCAGCACTTTATCTACTGAATTCCAGAAGGCTTCAGTGTGATTTGGGTGGATAAAATGTGTTAATTCATGCACTACAATATAGTCAATAATAGTTAATGGAGCCATCATTACTTTCCAGTTAAAGTTTAAAGACCTCTCAGAGCAAGATGCCCATCTGCTTTTAAGCTCCATAATTCTAATATTCTTTGGATTAACCCCTATCATATCTTTATAAAGATTAATTCTTTCAATTATCTTAGTTGTACCTTTTGTCTTGTAAAACTCTTTAAATAGCTCTGTCCCTCTTTTTATATCAGATTTTCTAAGGTGTAAATATCCCTGATACAGTTTTAGAGGTACATCAAGGTCTTCAACCACTTTTAATGTGTATGGCCTGCCAAGATACAGGAAGCTTTCACCACTTACAAATTCTCTTTCAACTTTTGATAAGTTAAGTAACTCCAGTTCTGCTTTTTGTTTATGTATCCAGTATTTTTTGCTGGCAATTACCTGCTCAATTTCTGGCACAGAGAGTTCATCTGGAGCAAGCACAGACACTGCACCATCTCTTTCCACATAAATACTCATGGTTTTTCTTTTGCTTTGTTTAAGGCTGTATGTTATGTCTTTAAATTTTTTCATCTCAGCAATTCATGGTGTCTATTTTTAGCTAAATCCACAAAATCAGAAGCTATCTGTTCTTTTATCTCTATAATATCTATTATACCTGATGCCAGCAGTATATCATCAATTTCACCTATAAGCCTTTCTCTTTCATTTGGCTTAGTCCAAAAATCAACAATACCTATTGTTTTTCTTAGCTTCTCAATAATTTTATGCATAATTTCATTAATATTTTTAAGAGTTTCTTCTGGGAAATCATAGTTTTTACCAGCATCTTGAAGTTTTATCAACAATAATCCTAAAAATGGGCTATCTTGGGATTTATTCTGTCTACCATCAGTTATTTCCTCAGTTAATAATGATAATTGTCTATATTTTTCTTCTACTTCCAGTTCATAGGCTTCTATTATAGCCTGTAATTTCTCACTAAAATACCTGTATAAAGCTGGGTCATTGTCAAAATTCACTTTACAGTGCTTTCTGATGGCATGCTCCATCTCACTTGCTTTAGCTTTCACAGATTTATTTTTACCCACTGAAGCATAAAAGTCTGGGGATAGCAGTTCAATAGCTTCTATTTTAGGGTCAATATCAAGGGCAATAAGGTGTTTATTAATTAACTTTCTTACTTTTTCTCCAGCTCCCATTAAATTGACAGTGTTGTCTTTATATCTGTGTTTTGCACAGTTATGAATATGAGCAAATGCTTTCAGCATTGGTATAAATTCAGTAGCAGCAGAGTTTGGAATTATAATATCAAGGCTTTGTAAGAACTTTTTAAAGTTCACATGGAATTCAGCCCTGATTTTTTCATCTTTTAAAAGCTCAATACAGGATTCTAAAGTATCATATTCCACTTTAGGGTCTTTAATCTTATATTCCACATAATCCCTGATATTTGCAATGCCATTGCCTTTAAATAAGTCAATTAGTCTGTGATATCTGCTTCTCAGGATAGGTAATTCAGAAGAAATGTCCTTCATTGCTCCAAGAACATCATTTTGCTCTTGGGTGCCATAAACTGCAAGTGCTTCTTTCAGGTTATCTGAAACACCTATGTAATCAACAATATAACCACATTCCTTATTGTAGCTGTTCTGTTTACTCTGGCTATAGCTTGAAGGAGAGTATGCTCTCTCATTTCTTTATCAATGTACATTACCTGCTCAATTGGTGCATCAAAGCCTGTCAGGAGCATATCACATACTACAAGGAAGGCTATATTTGTATTATCATCTTCATAATTAAATTTTCTCTTGAAATTCTTAACTGCATCTGATATCCTGACTTCTTTTCTTGCCCTTGTTACTTCAGCTTCTTCATTTGTGCCATCTGCTGAGATTATAACAGCAGTGCCTATGAATTCCAGTTGCTTAATCAGTTCTGTATCCTGCTCAGGTTTGGCTCTTTCAGATTCAATTTTATCCTTAATAGCAATATCAAGTGCTCTTTTATATCTGACTGCTGCCAGCTTTGATGTAGCCACAACCTGTGCTTTAAATCTATTAGGCAATATGCAATCAGCATAATGATTGATTATATCATTAGCAATCTTTTGAATTCTGCTTTTAGCTTCAAATATATCACCAAGAGTACCATATTTCTTTTTAATCAGCTCTATTTCATGCCTTGTTCTTTCCATAAATAGGTTTTCAAAGTCTATATCAAATAAATTCTGGTCATTTATCTTTGTTTTGGCAGTTTTACCCTGATATAGGATGCCAACTGTGGCTCCATCATCAACAGAATCTTGCAGCCTATAAGTATCAATATATGAGCCAAAGGTTAAATAAGTCTTTTTATCTTTATGCCTATCAGTAATAAGAGGGGTGCCTGTAAATGCAATCTTTGTGGCATGAGGGAATGCTGTACTCAGGTTCAAGCCAAAAGTCTGTCCAGACTGGCTCCTGTGAGCTTCATCTATAAGAATAAGTATCTTTTCAGAGGTATTGATTGTGGTGAAATCCTGATGTTCTGGTAACAGGTTTTCAATGTTGATTCCCATGCCTTTCAGGACTTTATCTAATTTGCCAGTTTTTTTGGTTTTTTCAGTCTGAAACTTCTGTATCATTGCCATGACAAGATTTGAACTGTCTGAAGACAGTTTTTCTTTTAGTTCTGCTATGTTATCAACTTTGTCAGTTGGCTCATTAGTTAAGACTGCTGTATCACCAAGTTGGACTTCAAGATCAGTCCTGTCATTAATAAGTAATACTTTATAATCAGACAATCCACTTGTAGTTCTAATTTTTCTGATTAAAAACACCATTGTTAAAGATTTGCCAGACCCTTGAGTATGCCATACTACACCAGACCTTTCCAGTGGAGTATGACCAGTTAATAATCTTTCTATTGTCTTTATAACTGCTCTGTATTGTTGGTATCTACAGATTACTTTAGCTGTTCTTTTATTTATTTCCATAAAGACAGTAAAATGCCTGACTATATCAAGCAGTGTTTCAGGTGGCAGCATGCCTTGAATAAGAGTTTCTTGTTGTCTTTCAGTGCCTAATTGTTTTTCATATTCTTTATATTTTTTAGGATAAATATCTTTCCATGCCAAATAATGCTCATAATCAGAGGTTATTGTACCAATTTTTGCTTCTTCTCCACAGCTGACAATTGAAAACTGGTTAAAGTGGAATAGTCTTTCTTCTCCCTCTTTTTCTTCAGCATCTCTTCTGTTTGAATATCTTAATATCTGTGTTATTCCCTCTTCCATAGGGTCAGAAGTAAAATCATTTATGTATTTACATTCAATGACTACAAAAGGCAGACCATTAACAAACAAGACAATGTCAGGTATTATGCACTTTTTAGCAGCTCCAACAGTGTCAACCCTGAATTGATTTATAGCTATAAAGCTGTTTTTATCTATATTATCAAAGTCAATAAACTGTATTTTTGGATGTTCTTCACCAGTTAATTCATTTTTAAGCACACTGGTCTTGTTTTGAAGCAACTCATGGAAGTTTTTGTTGGCTTCTATAAGGCTCATGTGAGGATTATCAGTTAATTCTATATAAAGTTCTTCTATCTGCTTATCTGTTAGCCATTCTTTACCATCTTCAGTAAGGTTTATCTTTTTTATATATTCTTTAAATTTGTCTTTTAATATAATCTGCCTGAAGTTTTCCCTGAAGCTGATAGCAGGGTTAGATGGAATACCTTTTGGATGCTCCACTATATCCCAACCTAAGTTCTTTAACTGCTCAAGAAATGGTTTTTCAACATAACTGTATTCAGACATTTAAATACTCCAGCATGACAATTGTTTTTTAATATACAACAAATTTATAAGTAATGATAGAGAAAAAGCATTTTTGCTGATATAATAATAAATATAAAAGATAATGAGGTCTGTTGAATGAGTATTCCTAAGCAGAAATTATATGAATTGATAGATGAAATTCCTGACAATGAAACAGATAAAGCTGTTGTTGTAATAGAGGATTTTATTAAAAATATTAAAAAGAGCAGACTCTCAACCCTTTATTCTGAACCTATCAAAGTAGAAGGTACTGTTGAGGTACCATCAAGAGAAGAGAGAAATGAAAGATAAAGTTTTTATTGATTCTAATATCTTCATTTATGCCTTTTTAGAGGGTACAGAAAACAATGAGAAGAGATTAAAGACAATCCAATTCCTGCAAAGCCTTGAAGACAAGACTATAGTTGTCAGTACACAGGTTCTTGGGGAAATTTACAATACTCTTAATCACAAATACAAGATTAAAAGAGAAGATGTAATTAAAAAGCTGGATATTTTGTCTGAAACAGCATTAGTAAAACCTTTGACAATTGATACAGTCAAAAAATGCTGGGATATAACCTTAAAGCACAATTATTCATATTATGACAGCCTTATTCTGGCTTCAGCCATTGAGCATGGATGTTCATTTATTTATACTGAAGATATGAAAAATGAACATATTGTAGAAAATTCAAAGATTTTAAATCCATATATTTAAGCTACAGAAGGTTCAGCCTGTTTAACTCTAACCTTGCCTGTAAGCAGGTCTTGCATTAAACCTTGTTTGAGCTGCTTTAGCTTTTCAAGATATTTTTGCTCTGTTTCTATTTTTTTATCAATTGAGCTAATGATATTAATTATCTCTAATTGTTCAGATAGTTCTGGTAAATATATATGAAATGATGAATATTCTTGTGCATTTATGTTGGGTTTTGCTCCAACCTTTAGAGTTTTATCAATCCAGTTGTAGAATAAGTAAGAATGCAAATAGTAAAAAATGTATAAAGGATTACAAACATCTTTATTGAATTTAAATTTGATTAAGTAGCCTGCAAAAGCCATTGGACAATCATCTTTTTTATATATATAGCTTTTACCTACTGTATTTCCAGTTCTTGCTATAACAATATCATCTTCTTCTAAAATATATCCATTAGTTTTATTCCAAGATAAACTCTTTATTTCTTCATTCATAAGATAACCATCATCTGTAATGTCAGTTATTCTGAGATATCTTGGGTTATGACTATTATAATCCTCAGCACTCTCATTAGCTCCATATTGAGGTTGTGTTATAAGTAAACTTCCAATTGATTTTATAAACCAGCCTTTAGGAATAAAACCAAGCTCAGTTTCATGATAAAGCTCTGGTGCCTGTTCATAAGGAGGTCTTAACTTGCCATCATGTGTTACACCTCTTGTAAATAGGTCAGCCATCATGCCTGTTTTGATGTTCTTATATTTTTCAATCAGGGCTGAGGTTTTCTGGATATTATTGTTAATAGTTGTAAGAATTTCTGCTATTTTATCCTGTTCCTCTAATTTTGCTGGTACAACAATAGTTAATTCCCTTAATGTGCTTAACCCTATTCTTTTTCTTGTTGTACCAATACCCTTTAAATCTGCCTTATTTCTAAAGTATCTTGAATTAATAAAATATAAAATAAAGTGATTATTATATCTTTCTTTATCTACATTTAATCTTATTCCATCTGAACACATTAAATATCTGTTATTTAAGTTTGGAACAAGGCAAGCCCTTGCAACAGGATCCATTTTTGCCATTATAATTTCATTAGGGAAGATATTGCAGGAAATCAAATCATCAGCTTTTTTTTCAGAAGTATATATTGCATAATTGTTTAAAAACTCTCCATCACCAATGTTCTGGAGTTGAATTATTCTTACTCCTGTATCAGTATAATGTTCAGACTTTAAATCTGAGCCAAAAGGTCCACCTGTAAATGAATATCTATCCTTTTTATCTGCTACATCAGAAAGTCTTGCAATGTTCCAATCTTTAGGGAAAAAGTCTATTTCAAAATTATTCTGGACATTTTGTACTTTACTCATCTTGCATACCCCAGCTCCATTAGGTAACTATTAAGCTTCTCAGCCTCTTGCTCTCTTTCTGCAAGAATTTCATTAGCATTTACCTTATATTTATCCCAAAGATTCTCAACATATCTGGTAATTTCATAAAAATGCTGGGTAATATAATCTCTTAAAGTGCCTTCACAGGTGTTCTTAAACCTTGTCAAAATTAATTCTCTGGCTTCATCCTCTGATATTTTCTTTTTAGCCAGACTCACAAGCTTTTCCTTACCATCTTCAAGAGTTTTTATATCAGCTTTCAGGGTTTTAATTTCAGCCCTTACCTTTTTAACATCTATCTCTTCTTCATTCTCTTCATCACTTGCCTGAGCTAATAAGCCTTCTTGCTCAGAAAGTTTATTCTTTTTAGCTTCCAGCTTTTCCAGTACTTCTGGATATTGAGAAGCCAGTATCTCATCATCAGGAATAAGCTCAGAATTCCACCCTGAATGTTCAATTGATTTTAAATCTGCTATTACACTGTCCCAGAAAGTTACAAACACACCTGAAACCTTATGTGAAGCAAGTAGGTTATAAGAGGCAAAAGCTTGCTGAAATGAGTTTAAAAGCTCTCTTTTTATAGACCACAAATCTTTTGTTGTTGGAAGATTGATAATTCTGGATTTATTCCCTTCCCACCAACTATTATAAGCATCTATCAAAGAGTGCTCTGTTTCCATGACCCCTTTACTGCCCCAAATTATTGCTGGTAATTCATTTTTATCTGTTATATCTGTTTTAAATGCTAAATAATCACTATCCAACTCATCAAATATTGTATAAATATTAAAGCCATGAGCTTCAAATAAGTCTGATTTAGCCTCAAGCTCACTTTTTGGAATACCACCATAAAGGTGAGCCTTTACATCATGTGGTTCTGGCTCTGGAGAGTTATCAACAAACCTTCTGATATTAAGGTTAAAGTCCTCTGTCTCAATTTCTGATATAGGTACAAGCCTAGAATATTTTGGCTCTTCAAGCTTATTTCTGTAAACTGTTGAGATTTTCTGAATATCCTCTGCTCTTAATATATTCTGATTCTTGCCTTCTTTATATTCCCTGTCAGCATTTATAAACAGGACTTCTTTTCTGTCTTTTGCACCTTGCCTATTGATTACTAGCACACAGGCTCCAATGCCTGTACCATAGAATAAACCTTGTGGGAGCCCTATTACAGCTTCTACCAAACCTTCTTTTATTATTCCAGCTCTGATATCTTTTTCAACATTGCCCCTGAATAATACACCATGAGGCATAACAGTTGCCATTTTGCCATCTTCTTTTAAGCTGGCTATCATGTGCTGCACAAACATCAGGTCAGCTTTCTTGCCACCTTCTGGACACCAGCCAAATCTGAATCTCTCTGCATATTCCATACCTTTTTTGGAATAATTCTGTGAGAATGGAGGATTGGCTATTACTCTGTTAAAAGTCCTTATTTCACCATTTTCAGCAATATGCAGTGGCTCTGCTATAGTATCTCCCTGTCTTATATCAAAAGACTTAATATCATGGAGTATCATATTCATCTTGCATATAGACCAAGTACCACCATTGGCTTCTTGTCCACATAAAGACAGATTTCTTGAATCACCACCATGCTCTTCAACATACTGTTTAGACTGAATAAGCATGCCACCAGAGCCAGCAGTAGGGTCATAAATAGTCATGCCTTCTTTAGGTTCAATTATATTGACTAACAATCTTACAACCTCAGCAGGAGTATAAAATTCCCCACCTTTTTTACCTGCACTATCTGCAAAATATTTGATTAAATATTCATATACAGCACCTAACAGGTCTTTAAATTCAAGGTCTTCATCCTTTAGTGGCATGGTATTAAAGTGCTCAAGAAGAGCTAGCAGTGTTTTATCATCAAGAACCTTGTTACCAAACTTTCTGTTAAAGTTAATATGTGTTAAAACACCTTCAAGAGTAGTGGTATTAAATTCTTCAATTGCCCATAATGCTTTGTTTAAAGCTGAACCCACATCTTTTTTGACATCTTTAACATTCTTCCAAAGAGAGCCTTCAGGCACAAAGAAATTATCATATTTCTTAGGGTTTTGCAGCTCACCCTCAATCATAGCATCTGCCAGCCCTAAGTCTTTATACTTCTGCCTGTTCTTTTCTCTTTCCACTTCAAACTGGTCAGATAATCTCTTCAGGAACAGAACACCAAATATAAATTCTTTATACTCTGAGGCATCCATTTTGCCTCTCAATATATCACATGCAGCTAATAACTTACTTTCAAGCTTTTGCAGTGTCAACTTCTCAGCCATTACTCTTACCTCTAAGATGTTTAAATATTATTTTCTAATTATCCTCTTTAAATTGCTTAAATCAAGAAAGTTGCTATTAGTTTGACAATTATATTTACAGTTTTGCTTAAGCTCTTCCTGTCAGACCTACAAACACCCCCATATACCCCCAAAATCATTCAAAGGGTGGGGGCATGATGGAACTGTATAGGTACCAGTGTCTGTTTCTGGAATTTTAAAAAAGAAAAAATATCAGGAATAGCTTATAAATACTAATTATAGATAAGCTGCAAGTAGATATTTAAGCTGTTTTCCTTAACTGTAGTTTATAAGTTTCACTTGTATATAAGCATCTCATGTGTCTGTTTGTCTAATATTTATAAAGCTTTTTATTGCACTAAGGGTCTATATCCTCAGCAACCATTTAATTACATCTTGAACAGTTTATGGCAAGAGCTTTTCAGGATATCTGCCATAGCCAAGTATAATATAGAATCCAGCTTGAAAAAAATATAAAAAATAATAAAAAAATAGACTAAAGAGTCTTGTTGTAAATTGATTTTTATAATAATTTTCCTTTGGCAGGATAAAAGATATGTCAATAAGTATATAATATAGTGAGCCTGAATAATGCAGGCACTCAATAAAGCTTAAAATCAAAAGGACAGCTAATATTATGAATTATGCTAATCCAATAGAGCTTATATATGTGCTTAAAAGTATTTTATCAAATGGTTATAATTTTACTGTTGTACCAACAGATACATCAACAGATGTTTATCCTGAAGATATATCATTAATTATTAATGATAGTGTTGAAATACTGCTTAAACCTAAGAAATTAATAGAAATTCTAGATAATATAAAGAATCATTGGGGCTTTGAAGTATATTTTTCCTGCTATCAAGAACTATACAGCTATATACAATCATCATGTTGCCCCTATAAACAAAAAGAAAACAAATTTAAGATATTATATAATTCAAATGAAGCATTGCTAAGGCTTTTAACTATCCTGAATAGTGAATACAGATTAAGGGCTAAACAAGAGGAAGAAAAAAAGCAAGAGCTACTGACTCATTATGCAATTGACATTGAATTAAAGCCTATAAATCCAAACATGACATCAAAAGTCCTGGATGAATATATTGAAAACTATAAAAATAAAAGACTTGAAAGAGATGACCACAAAAATGTGTATGAATACAAAGCACTTTTAAATGCTTATCTAAAGTTCTTAAAATCAAAAGAGGCTAAAATCAGTTTAAATAATGTATTTTGTTCTTTTAATGAGTTTAAAGAATTATTAAATAAAATATATCCAGCTTATGATTCAGCTAAGAGTCCTTGTATTCCATTTATTGAATTCTTCTTATTATTAGAAGACAAGAAATATATTAGAGCTAAAGGGATTGATTTTATAGACAACAGTGAATTGTTTGAAGATGAGAATGGAAATATTGGAAGATTTCCTAACTGGGAGAGTTATATTAAATTTGAAGCATTGAATAGGTCAGATGAGATAGAAAATATTGAAGGAACTGATTGGATAATTGCTTATAGCTTAAAAACAAGACCTGATACAATGAATACATGGAATGATAACATTGCTCATTACAAATTTAGATCACCTAAAGGTAAATATGGTTTACTGTTGCTCCTTATGAATCATCCTAATAAGAGGTTTTCATTAGAAGAAATCAAAGCTAAACTTTTCCATGATGAAAGTATAGAAGATGAAGCATCAAAAAGAAAGGTTGAGGATTTAGCCAAAGATCTAAGAAGAGACTTAAAATTAGATGACCCCAGTTCAAAAGTCAGATTAGTCAGTGGTGAAGAGACATTCTTATTTGTTGTGCCTAATTAATATATCAATTGATTCTTAAAAATACAGACCAGCCTTAAGGGTTGGTCTTTTTTATTGATTTTATTATAAAACTCCTACCCTGTAATTTAAAACTCCTACTCCCCCACTCTTGAACCCCTAAAGTTTCCTGATAGATGATGTAGTCAAATACAGGAAAAAGTGAGGATATTCATTGTCATGAGAAAAGATGAAATTAAAGAATCTGCAAAGCCTAAATGGATATTAGCTCCTCACCTATTGAATTACATTATCACAGTAATTAAACAAGAAAGGAGGAAGAAAAACATGACAAAAACAAAAGTGAAAAGAAAGAGAGGTGAATAAAGATGGATAAAGTTATCTTATATGAAGATTTATCAGAAGATGAAAGAGCTAAACTACTTGATACAATGCTTGATTTCTGGATAAAAATCATAGAAATCACAATACCAACATTTGGAAAGAAAGCAGGAAGAGAAGTTTCTGACATAGTGAGGAATGAAATGCCTAAAATAGCTGAAGAACAACTATCAGGAATTCTTATTTATCTTAAGAAAGGATTGTAAAAAACAGGGGCTCAAAAAGAGCCCTCTTGATCAAACTTTAATTACATTATAACTTAATATTCATGACTTGGCAAGTATCATGTTGCTAACTATGGCTGTATTTGCCATGCATGGATATTTAAAAAATCAACACAGGAGAAAAATATGACAATTGATAATTTAGAAATGGCATTAAATTATGCTAAGCTTGGTTTTAAAATATTCCCAGTGTACAATATAACCACCAATGGAGAATGTTCATGTGGAAAACCTGAGTGTAAGGATGCTGGCAAGCACCCAAGAACACCAAGAGGACACTTAGATGCTACAAATGACCAAAAAGTTATAAAAAAATGGTGGGAAGAACACCCAGACTCAAATATAGGAGTTAATTGTAAACAATCAGGTATTATTGCAATTGATACTGATAATCATGAAGGTAAAGCTAATGGAGTTACAGCATTTGAGGTTCTGCAAGATGAGAATGAGAAAATACCAGATACCCCTACATCCATAACAGGTGGTGGAGGTAAGCATATATTATTTAAAGCTCCTAACTGTGAGTTGAGAGGTCAGTTGCAAGAAGGCATAGACATTAAATATAATGGATATATTATTCTTCCACCCAGCAACCATGAGAGTGGAGAAGAATATGAATGGTATCATGACCAGTCTCCTTTTGATATACCTATAGCAGAATGCCCCCCATGGCTTTTAGACATGATAAAAGTTAAGAATCATGATACTCAAATCAGTGCAAAAAATGAGTTAGGCAATTTTTCACATGACAATTCTCAATATATTACTGAAAAAATAGCTGATAAATGTAATTTTATACAACACTGTATAAAGGATTCATACACACTATCAGAAGATCATTGGTATTATGGCTTAATAGGAGCTCTTTGCAGAACAAGCAATGGGGCTGAAATGATTCATAAATACAGTGAAAACTATCCCAGTTATTCCTATGAAGAAACTGAGAAAAAGATACAGCATTATCTTGAATCTGCTAATGGTTCAACCAAATGTAAAACAATACATGATAAGTGTGGAAAACACTATTGCATTGATTGTAAGTTTAATGGTTTTATTGAATCACCTGTTGTGCTTGGTACCAATGTGATTGATATTACTAACTCATGGGAAAATATAGACTTTCCACTTGATTCATTGCCCAAGATAATAAGAGATTATATTGAAGAAGCTCATAGAATAACAAAAGCACCTGTAGATTTCTGGGCTGGCACTATACTGAGTGTGGTAAGTGGGCTTATGGGAAACCCATGCAGCATCAGAATCAATTCAGTATGGGCAGAATCACCATCATTATACTGTGTTCTTGTAGGAGATTCAGGCACCAAAAAGTCTGTTCCAATAAAAATAATGCTAAAACTACTATACAGGCTTGATTTAAAATATGCTGAAGAATATAAAGAACAAAAAAGACAGTATAACAAGGATATTACTGAATATAATCAGGTATCTGACTGTGATGATAAAGAATGTGATGAGCTTGATAAGCCTGACCTGCCTAAAAGAAAGTTATTTTTTACTCAAGATACTACAATTGAGAGCCTGATTGAAATACAAAAAAATAATCCAACTGGAGTCCTTATTATAAGTGATGAATTAACACAGCTTATAAGAAGTTTTAATCAATATAAAGGTGGCAGGGGTAGTGATAGGAGCTATATCCTTCAAGCATGGAATGGTGCTCCATACATTCAAACCAGAAAGAATGATGAGCCAACAGTTATACCTCATTTATTTCATTCAATAGCAGGAGGAATACAGCCTGCTGTTATTGATGAATTGAAAGACAGGTCTAAAGTAAGTGATGGCTTTACTGAAAGACTACTATTTGTTTATCCTGATTATGTCAGTGATGGCAGGATTACCAGAACTTCAGAAGAAATGGTCTATGAAGAGAAGCTGTATGATCTATTTGAGAAGATATTTAATGAATGCAGATCAGGAGACCAGTCTGAAATCTCAATGTCAGAAGATGCCCTGAATCTATTTGAGGAATATTCAATTAAGCTGACTGAAATTATCAACCATGACCCTCAATATACTTTAATGAGAAGCTACATGGAAAAGCAAAAAAGTTATACTGCAAGGCTGGCATTGATAATACATTATATCAAAGCTATAAGCAATGAAGAAATTAGCCATGATATAACTAGAAGTACAATGCTACAGGCTATTAACATGAGCAAATACTTTGTAAAACAAGCTCAAAAAGTATATTATACCATGCAGCAGAGCCATGAAGTCAGGATTCTCAATAAAATTTTAGACCACATAACAAGAAAAGACATTAGTGTAGTAACTCCAAGAAATATCCAAACAGCAAGAATTGTAGAAAAAGCTGATGAAGCAAAGGCATTAATGGCTAGGCTTGCTGAGTATGGTTATGGTATCTGGAATGAGAGAAAAGGAAGATTTATTCCTTTTTAGGAGAATCTGTTTCTACACTTTCAACACAATGTTAAAAGCATGACAATACCAGCCATGCATCTGTTGTAAGTGCAATCAACTAGATTCAACTATCTAAAACACTTATGTTGAAAAATGTTGAAATAGATATAAACAT
>Ga0156398_1039_pt2 | contig 34485 bp, 27 predicted proteins | sample RifOxyA3_FD_108042 | JGI IMG/M metagenome (GOLD analysis project Ga0156398, IMG submission 108042) | Candidatus Melainabacteria bacterium RIFOXYA12_FULL_32_12 | reverse complement strand
GCGTCACGCTCGAAAATGTCTTGCAAGGCAACTTGTTAACATTGTTTGGAAAATTCTTAAAGATTAATCTTTTTTAAAAATCGATAGAAATATCTACCCTACTTTGCTTCACCGAGCTTAGAAAGTGATTGTCATACTGAAGCATAAATCATCAATGCTAAGTTACAATCTTGTATGTTCAGTATCTTGCCAGTTTACTCTATTGGATAGATCCCGAAAATCTACGATACTTAAAATATTAGCCTTACTTAATGCTTCGGGATGACAGCGATGGACCATCACTTAAATACAGACAAACATCAAATATCTTATTTGCGGTTATTAGCTTTAGCAAAATTCGCTTTAAAACACTTTTCTGATATTGCTGATATTATCTCTTGCTTCTGCTCAGGAGTCTTTATAGAATGCCCGGGAGGTGTAAGTACTCCGGAATTTATACTACAAAGTACCCAATATAACTTGCCAGGATTTTCGGAATCTTTCTTTTTAAGATATTTCTCTAAACAAGTCCTAAATTTCTCATTATCAATATATTCATTCAAGTTCTTTAAAATTTCTGTTTTAGACATCTCAGGCTGGTAAAGACCAATTATATGATTGGGTTTGGCTATCTTAGGAATAACCTTTGTTTCAAGATAGTTTGCAAAGTCTTTATCAAAGAATTCGTTCAATTTACCATTAAGTTCCTGTTTTACAGGATTTTCAATCTTTTCTTTTTGATTAAACAACTTGGATAAACTTGCTAACAAACTTGTATCTTTATTATTTCCAAAAGAAACAAAATCCCCAGAGTTCTGCTGGCTGACTTGATTTCTATTCATTAATTTTTCGGGTGTATTTATTTTATACTGATTATTTTTGAAAGATGGATGAAATAAATTAACATTTTTAGTCATTTTCTGTTTCCCTTCTCTATCTTAATTTTCTTACATGTTTAAAGTAAGAAAATTTTATAAGTTGCTATTAAGGACGCAATAAAAAATACTTACGCATTTTTTATTGCTCAATTATTTGCTGGTTATAAGAAGCAGGCTACAAAAATACCTATTGGATTTTTCATCAAAATCCATAAGTATTTTTTACGCTGTCCTTAATATCAAAAATTGATTTTAACAATATTATATAAAACTAATAAAAATCAAGAGATAGTCCCCTATAATTAGGGGACTATCTCTTTTACGGCCAATATATCTAACTTTAAACTAGTAGATTTAAACCTAAACCTAATGTTGCTTGGTTATTACCTAGAGCGTTGGTATTTAATCCTAGAGCATTGGTGTTTGGTTTAGGTGCAGTAGCTGCAGGTGGTACTGAATCACTACAGTATTTGCAACCTGCGCCATGGCAGACTGGACATTCGGCTTTATTCCAGACTGGTTGTCCTGTCTGATTAAATTTAGCTATTCCTTCTTGTGCTGATAAACTTGGTTTTTGAGCTGCTGCTGGGTTGCCTTGAGTAGCTCCTGTAGTATTAAGTGTGGCTGCCTGTAAAAGTGAATTAGTAGCGCCACCTGGGCCAGCTACATTTGCTGCTAGAGCCCCAGTTGCATTTGCTGCCTGAGCGGTTGGAACTTGAACACCTAAGCCTTGAGATAGCTTTTGAAGAGCTGCCTGGTCATTTGTAGGATCTCCATCATTTAGGCTTTGTGTGAATTCTTGAAGTAATTGATCTGCTTTAGCTTTATCTGCTCCTGGTTGAGTTGTGTAGTTTTGTACCATCTGATCTGCGCTTTGTTTTAATTGTTCAGGTGTTTGATTTTGTGCAGTTGCAGCTAATGGATCAGCACCTGGAAATGCATTTGGATTAAATACTGCATTTGTCGGTTTAAGATTTGGATTTAATTGTGCTAAAGCTTGAATTCTAGCATCATATGATTGTTGATCTTTTGTTCTACCACCTTTACCATCCTGGTTAACGTATTCATCTGCGGATAATTTTCCATCAGCATCTAAGTCTGTCAGAACTTCTTGCTGTCCATATTTAGCAGCTCTGGCTTGATATTCTGGACTATTTTGGTCTAGCGTGCCACCTTTGCCGTCTTGCTTAAGCAATTCATCCTGGTTGAGCATGCCATCACCGTTTAGATCATAATATGTGCCTTGATCATTAGTAGGATTGAAGTTATTATCTACTTCTTGAACCTTGAATACTTTAGCTCCCGGAGGTGGAGCAGCTGCGTTAGCTGCTGCATTAGCTGCACCATTTTTAGGTGCTAAGAAGACTGTTTGAGCATTTTCTGCACCCGGTGTTGCATTTGGAGTTGCTTGCCCTGCATTTGGGGCCTGAACATTTTTAACCGGCTGTCCTAGTTGATCTGCTAGGTTTGCAGCCGGTTGATTAAGGTTCGTTAATGTTGGTGTTGCAGCTTGTTGCGAGAAAATTGATTGATTGGCATCTGGTTTTATCGATGTATTAAGACCCGTCGTCGATTGGTTCAATTGCTTAAGCGGATCTAGGGGAAATTGGAAGTTGCCTAATGAATTTACCATCTGCTCTCCTCTCTTATACTTCACTTATTTATCTTATATTTCTGTACTATGTAAAGTATATATACTATATAAAGTTTTTTTATTTTTAAAAATTGCTAAAAAATGAATAAAAAATTAATTTTTTTTAAACTTTTTACAAATTCAGCATTATTATTTAGTTTCACATCATTAATAATTTAGAAGCTGTCTTGCTAAAGTTGAATCGCCTTGCCAAGCAAGCCGCTTGCAACTTTAAGTCCAAAAGTCGAGCCTGTAATTATATCATAGACTGATTTTTATATTTTTAGCCAGACAGGCTCTTATATTTAATATAGAAAGAGAGATATTTTACATCTCTCTTTCTATATTAAATAAGTTAAATAATACTACTGGCAGGTTATTCTTGGCTTTCTTCCTTTTCTTGATTGTTTTAGCTTGTTTTCCAGTTGTATTTCTGCTGATATGTTTAATTTTTCCGCTATTTCATTAACATGTTCACGAAAATTAACAGGATTTATATCTTGTTGAGATAAAAGGTGAAAAATAATTTTTATTCCAGCTAAATTAATTCCAAGCTCACCAGTCAAGTACTTAATAACTTTGCCTCTCTCAACATCTTTAAAAGAGTAAAGCCTACGATTCTTAAGTGATCTTGATGGAGTTAACAGGCTTTCTTTATCATAAATTCTTAATGTTCTCTGATGCACCTGAAGTATATTAGCAATTGTACTAATTGGAAATATTGGTTTTTCTGAGTCTACATTCATACTACCTTGAATATCCATTAGATTGTCGTTCATAGAATCCCCTTTTAATCGCAACTATTACTAAATATATAAACAATGAATTCAGGTTTTATGCAATTTTAATTTAATAAAATTTGATTTATTTTAAATTTAATTAGACTAATCTTTATTAGTAATATTCAAATTTAAATTTAAAAAATAACTTTTCTATTTTAATAAATCAAGTAAAAACTATTTATAGCAATAAATCTACAATTACAATATGTCATACCAGTTTATTTTATAGCAATTTTAAGTATTACATACGCTTATAAGAATGTCAATACATGTACATTAGAAATTCAAAATATAATTATTCATATAATTACTGCTATAAATCACTATCATTTACCTATGACTCATTAATATTATACATTATTAAGGGTGTCATATATAAAAACATATTCACTTGCTTAATTTAATAATTTTGTATATATAAAATTACTGTTTTAATGTATTTATTGCTATAAATATAGGTTTAAACACCATATTTATAGGGCAATTATGAGATTTTTATTATAAAAAATAACAGCAGTTAAATAAATACACAAGTGATTTTATATATTTATTATAAATCATATTATAACTATAAATTCATTTCTTATTTTTAGAGTTAACATATGGTTTAATCAAAAGGTGAATTTTGAGAATTTATAATCATAAAAAGTAGCTCTTTGATTAAAAATGTGCTTTAATAGACTAAAGTAGATACTTCAGGTAAGACAGATTTAAGCGGAAAATAGAAAATGAAGATCAATACTAGTAGATTTGGCGAAATAGAGATCGATGAAAACTTAATTTTTGACTTTATTGAACCTATTTTAGGTTATGAGCATTTATCAAAATATGTACTAATTGACAATATGCCCGACTCACCTTTTAAATGGTTACAATCAGCGGAAGATGTAAATATAGCTTTCCCTGTAACATTTCCAGGATATTTCGGGCTTAATTATCAATTCGTAATTCCAGAGGAAGAAACTAAAAAACTCGGTCTCTCTGGCATAGAAGATCTTTTATCAATGAATATTGTTTGTATTCCTCCGGGAAATCCTCAGGCTGCAACAATAAACCTTCTGGGACCACTTGTTATTAATGCTGTGAACAAGAAAGCATTACAACTGGTTTTAATCAATACTAATCATACAGTTAAGCACAAGTTATTCCCCGGTAATGCGCAGGAAAATAAAGAAACTGAAAAGGTAGAAAACAAAGTTTAATAATAATACCTGAGGAATTATAAGTAATGTTAGTTCTTACAAGAAAAACAGGGCAAAAATTAATACTAAATGATAATATAGAGATTGTCATTCTTGAAACCAGGGGTGACGCAGTTAAAATAGGAATAAAAGCTCCTAAAGAAGTTACAATTTACAGAGAAGAAATCTATGAAGAAATTAAAAAAGCAAATAAACAAGCTAGCAATAATGTCTTAATCTCAGATGTAGACAAAGCGCTTAACTTGCTTGAAAATAAAAAACGACCTGTAGATGATTATCTCAGTAAATTTAGCGCCATAATTACTACTCCTCAAAAAAACAAAGACCTCAATAAATAATTATGTCTCAAACAGATATAATAAACAGTTTAAATACAATGTATGAAGCCAGAAAAGAGCTTTTGATTAAAAAGAATTATGCTAACTCTATTAAAACCTTAATAGAGTTAATTTCTTATAAAAATTTAAGTAATAATGATTTTCTAAAAAATACTTTAGCACTCGCTTATCTGGAAAATAAGGATTATTCAGAAGCCGCAAAAATTTATTATGAGCTGGATCAAAAATATCAAGCAGGTTTTTGCGAGTTATTAATGGGGAATATTTATACAGCGAGAGATATCTGGTACAAAATACCAGAATCTGAGGCAAGCTGTTGGGGTAAAAGTTTACTGGATTTAATAGACCTTAAAAAAAATTACCTACCCACATTTATACAAATTCGTAACCATCTAGAATGTGATTTGGGTTATTTTATTCAGGCAGACAGGCTCGAATATGTAGAAAATATCACTAAATGTAGCGATATTTTAGCTTCTATCAATCCGGAAGCCTATAAATTCATTGGTAAAGCCTTGTTAAATAATGGTTTTGCTAACTTATCAATAAATTATTTCTTAAAAAGTCAAAGATTAATTCCTCAAGATTCTGAGAATTATTACCATTTAGGACAATATAGCTGTTTAGCAGGTGCTTATGAGGAAGGCAAAGAAATGTTAAATCATTGTTTACTACTTAACCAATATTATGTCCCTGCCAGGAATTTATTAGAAAAAATAGAGGCCAAAATAAAAAATTCCTAGAAAACTGTTTCTAGCTTCATTCCATCTTTCTCAGAACTAACCAGCCCACACCAGGTTCCCACCTGAACGAAATATACATTTCTATCCGGGCTTTCTTCGTGAGAAGCTTTTCTGACTATAAACTTGGGGTTTTTAATTCTGTCAAACTTATTCAGAATAAAAATTTCTGAGCCGATAACCCCTACAAGAGCTTTTTTATTTTCCAATTGAACTAAATAGAAAGCCCTTTCATCTTCTACCTCAATTCCTGCTATAAATTTGATATCCCCTGTTTTTTTATCATCAATAGAAGAGTTTTTATTAGCTTTTATATTGTAATATTCTTTATCGAGCTGATCTGGAGATATTTCCGTATATTCTCTGTTTTTTAAAGGATTTGGCTGTAGCGGTTTCAATGGATTTTCAGATAATCGTTCCAATATATCATCTGACTTATTATTTTGAAGTTTATTATTATTAATTTGAGATTTAGCAATTATGTCTTCGGTGTATTTTTGTGATTTTTGTTGTAACTCTGGATCAGATTCTGAGTTTATGTCTGGTTCAAACTCAGGTTTATCTGAATTTATCTCTATTTCTGTATCATCTTTATAAAACTCTTCCTGATTATTTTCTTGCTCCGGCTGAAATTCATCTTCTGCTTGTTGCATTATTTTAATCGGAATATCATTTTGCTTATTAATTATTCTTTTTATTATTTTAAATACTATTAAAACTAAAATTATCGAAATAAGAATAGGGATTAACATATTAAATATTGGATTAGATTTTTTAGCCTTATTTGCTGAATCAGACACTTTTGTTGCTGGCAACTCGTTAGTATTAGCAGAATTATCTGCTATTTTATTAGGTTCAACTTGTAAAGTTGTATTTTCTGCGGATACCGGAATTTCAACACTTGTAGAATTTTCAGTAACTTTGATATTATCTGGTTTTGCTTTATCATCAGAATTATTAGGCTGGTTTTTTTCTGTTTTCGAAGTTTCTACAACTGTTTCACTTATTTTTTTTGAATCATTTTGGTCTTTTAATACAGTTTTTGGGTTTGATTGTTTAACCGATTTTTCCTGATTTTCTTGACTATTATTTGATGATTGCTTTAGAAATTCTTTTTTATCTATAACCTTAGCTTGTGTTACAGTTTTAGTACCCTTTTGACTGATTACATTCTGAGATTTCACATTAACATTACTGGTTTTCTTAATATTTGTACTGATATCTTTTTTAGGCCTTAATTTTAAAGGCCCGGCTGTCTTTTTTAACAAGATTGTGGACAGTTCTTCCTGAAATTTAATGTCCTGGTAAGATACTTCATTATCAACATTTAATTTTAAATTTTCTTTATTTGTTTTAATGGTTATTTTAGTATAACCATTATTAATATTAGAACTTATGTAGGGAACAAGCTTGATATCAACATCTTTAATATCATCAGCATATGGAGTTATATTAGGTTTTGATGTTATAGAATGATAAGTTTCCGGTAAAAATATTATGTATTCATTTTCACCCTTTTTTATCGGGCTCAATTCTATAGGGTATGGTTTTGAACTATATACTTTAATATTAACAGTGTCAGCATCAGATTTTTCAATGTTGACTTTTAAAAGCTGATTACTGTATTGGTTTTCAATAGCAAATACAGGATATTTCTTGTAATCCAAGAATCCCATACTAAACAGCATTACTAATATAAAAATATTAAATATGAAATGGTTTACTGTTCTCATTTACTCAAACCCGGACGCTAGATACTTTCTCTCTGACAAAATGGTGATATTGAATAGCTGTTAGATTAAATACTTGTTAACTTTTTTAGCAAGTTCAGTAATCCTTTTACTAACTTCTCCCTGGCTGATACCAATTTGATACGATATTTCTGCTTGATCTAAACCTTTTAAATAACGAAGAATAAAGATATCCAAGTATCTTTTATTTTTTTCTTTTGAATCAATTTGCAAGATAATGTCTCTTATCGTTTTAACCTCTTCTTGCTGTATGATTCTTTCTTCAAAAGATGGAGCCGGATCCGGTATATCATATGCAATATTTTCATCTGCATCAAGTTGATACGATGAAGAAACAAATTTTTCCTGAATTCGTCGATAACCGGCTTTAGACTTTCTAAGTCTTCCAGAATTCTTCAATACTTCTAGAATGGCAGATTTTGCAATCTTGTTGAGATACATTTCAAAATTTTTAATATCCTCAAATGATGCCATAGCGCTATAAGCCCTTTTAAAGGCTTCACTGCAAAAATCATCAGCCAGATCCTCATTTCCGATGAATCTGGGACTATTCTTTACAATATTTTCTATTAAGCTACGGTGCTTTTCAGTTAGCTCCACTATAACCACCACCAAAGGTATATTTATGGCCCTTGCTTTTATCTTATCACTTTGTTATAAGATTACAAGTTTATAATTATACCTGCACTGATTTTACGCTTATTTGTCTGAATTGTAGGGAGCTTTGTATAATTAAACGTTTCTTTAATAGTTTGTAATACAATTTCATCAACTTGTCTTGATCCACTGCTGGTTTGAATTTTACTTTCCTGCACAATACCCTGTAAATCCATAACTACTTGTACTTTGATCTGGTTATTGGTTATACTTTCTGTCGCTGAGAGTAATTCTCTTGATAGCGCCATCTTCATTATTTGTCCTGTAACCATAAGATAATTCTTAAGTATTGGATCATTAGCTAAGGACAAGCCTATTTCCCAGGATATATTTGATATTTTAACCTGTTGACCCTGGCTCACAAAAGCATTCGCCAATATATCATTAATATTTCTAGTTGTAGGTTGTACCTGAGCAGAGTATTCCTGTCCTGTAATACTTGCAAGATGTTCTTTTAAGTTAGGCGTATTGGTTTCAGGAATATTACTTAAGTTTCTTTGATTACCAACAAATTGAGCTTGTTGAGAAATATTTTCAATTTCATTAGCTGTCTGAGGTTTCTGAGCCAGAGCTATACCAGCCAGCTTATCATTTAAAGCTAGTTGATTACCAATAACTAAGCCTGTACAAGTTAATACGCCAGCTGCAGTTAAAACAGAGGCTACCTTTATAAGTTGTGCCGTTTTATTGAATTTTCTTATATCAACAAGATTATCTTTCTTTTGCATTTCCTCATTATTTTTTTGCTCATCTTGTTGTTGTGATTGATGTCTAGTTATATCTGATTTATTAGCCTCTGTTTTAACTGCTTCTAAACTGTCTATTATTTCTATATCATCAATACTAGCAAGAATATCTTCGATATTTTCATCTATTTTAGCTGTTTCTTGTATAAGTTCATTAGTTTGTGTTTGTTCTAAAATATCAAATTTAGATTGTTCTTTTAAGAGCTTATATTGATACTCAAAAAGTACAGACTGTTCTAAAGGTGTTTCAAGAGTCACGGATTCAGAACTAGTTTCATCAAACGGACTTTCTTTAATAACGAGTTTTGAATCCTGAGTCTGCATTTTATTTGCAAGATTTTTGAAAACTTTTTCTTCATTATTTATCTCTAATTTTTCTTCAAGATTAGCCTCTGAGAATATTTCATTAAAAGCATCTTCCTGAACTTCATTAAGCTCTATAACAGGAAGCTCAAAGAAAACTTCATCTGATTCTTCAAGCTGAAGCTCAGGTTCAACAAAATTATCCTGATTTATACTTACAAGCCTATTTATCTGTCTAAAACATCTTGCAAATTTTCTTACAATAGTTTTTGGATTTTCAAAAACTATTTCTTTATCCTCTAGACAGTTCTCTTGATGAACGAATACCTCTGTTTGCTGATACTCCTGACTTGATTCAGCAACAGATTCACAGGAAACTTCAGCCTCATAATGTTGCTCAATATTATGTTCTTGCGTTTCTTCAACATTTTCCTGGTGTTCCTGAGGCGCTACTTCAGGTTCATTTTGCTGTGAGCCGTTTTCTAATTCTTCTAAAATCTCTTCTTCGTTATTATCTTGGTTTTCGTAATTATCATCAGCAAACTGGTTATCCTGAGAAGGGTTAAACAACATATCCAAAGCATCCTTAATTCCCGGTGATTCTATAATTGCAGGATCAGGGAATATCTGCTCGGAATCTTCAGGATTAGCAATAGATGATAACCCAATATATTGTGGTTTAATTTTATTTTCTTTTTTAGAGATATTTTTAATTGAATTGAAAAGACCTGGCTTCTGTATTTTATGATTCTTAGGCTGAGAACTTTGCAGCGAATCTGACATTTGGGGTAATGCATTTTCGTAATCTTTCAAGGTGAAATAATATAAAAGTTCTTCTTTTTTTACACAGGATATTGCTCTATTTAAATCATAAAGGGTATAAAACTCTTCTCTACAACTTTCGCAAGTTGCTAAATGCTTTATCAAAAACTCCTTATTTAATCCAGATATCGTATTATCAAGATAAGATAAAAATAAATCCTTGGCATAATTGTGATCTAAAGATAAATAAATGTAATGTTTTGGTGCTATAGTTTTTATAGCAGCCAATAAATCTAATATAGGCCTTAAGATATTTGAATCTATAAAGAAATAATTTTTGTTTCCAGATGCTGCTGTTATATCTTTAGCTTCTATAAATCCAATAAGTTCAGCTCTATCAAGCTTATTATTTACTTTAATAGCAACATAAATATCAGGAGACAGTTCATAGGCACGATGATCTTTAGGAATCCACATTTGTGGATATTTATCACCAACAATAGCCCTTACATCGATTCTTAGATTATTTTCAAGCTTGATATCCGCAATATCAAATTCATTTAAAATTAGTGGATTATTCCAGCAATTGTTAACAGTACTTACAGTAATTCTTCGTTCTCTAAGATAATTAATAAGAATATTAAGCGCAAGTAGTGATATATAGGCTCTTTTTCTGGATTTCGCACTATTCAAATAGCTAATGGCATTTTGCACATTATCTTTTTCTTTATTATTTATTCTTTTGCTTATAATCGCCATATCCCACTCTTACTTATGCGATTTTATCTATATTTAATAAGAGTGCATTTTATAAAAAAATATTCCAATTTTAATAAAAAATCATCTATTTGATGTAGATGACAAGAGTTTAAACTTAAATTTCATACTAATTTTTTAATATTATTTAATGAAGAAGTAGTGATCATAAAAACATTAGAGTACTGGTTAAAGTTTTTAAGAATTGTCAGCTTAATAAAACTAATTATTTCTTAATGAGACTTCTATTATCACTGATGAATCATGCTAAAATATATAAAATCATGTTAGAATGCAATTCAAATTATATTGGAAATTTGATATTAGTGTTCAGTATTTTATTAAATAGACATTATAAGTGAGATTAATAATATTTGGCAGAATTAGCGTACATAGAAACTGGGAGAAGTTAAGGTGTGTAGGATAGGTGCAATCAAATCTAAGGATTATATCCATCCTTCTAAAGCATTGCAGTTAATGAGATCACAGCAAAAAGGCCATGACAACTCAGGCTTTGCAATGATTATGCAGGATCTAGGCGGTATTTTTGAAAATTATAAAGGACTGCCCATTCTTTCAATGGCATGTACAAATAAAGGAACGAAAATAGCAGAAGATATTCTACATACAATAGGATTTGTCAGGGTAATGCAATGGAATCCGGATGTACATCCGTCTCCTGAACTTAATATACAACCAATGCCTAATTATGTTTTTGAGGTTTTTAATTATCCTGCAAGCTATAAGTATGCTCCTCAGGAAGAAAAAGAAGAACTATTAGTAGATACAAGATTAAGACTAAGAAGAGAACTTGAAAAAGAAGATGATGGCTATGTTTATTCCTTTTGGCCTGATGTAGTTACACTTAAAGAAATAGGTGATCCAAAAGACATAGGAACTTATTTCGGACTATGGCAGGAAGATGATGATTTTACTGCAAAAATAATTACAGCTCAGTGCAGACAAAATACAAACTATGATATAGTTCGCTATGCTGCTCATCCATTTTTCCTACAAGGATATACAGCTTTAGCTAATGGTGAAAACACCTTCTATGAAAGAAATAAATTATTCCAAAAAAGCCTGAATAAAGGTTATATAGGATTTGAGTCCGATTCTCAGTGCTTCCTTTATACATTGCACTATATCAACAAGATTTTAAAATGGCCTTTATCCTATTATAAACATACAATAACACCTCTACCTTTTGACGAAACAGAAAAAAGAGAAGATAAAGAAATACTCCTAAGAATTAAAGCATCACTGGCTCATTTAGAGATAAATGGCCCAAATACCATTATTGGGGTACTTCCTGATGGTACATTGTTTACTTGCTGCGATTCTAAAAAATTGAGACCGGTTGTAGTTGGAAGAACTGATGACACAGTTATCATTACTTCCGAGGTAACTGGCATAAATGAGGTTCTGCCTGAAAGAAACTGGGAAGAAGATATATATCCTCATGAAAGAGAAATGGTTGTAATCAATAATGATCTGAGGGTAAGCAGATGGCAACAATGAAAATTAATCAAGTCGCAGTAGATGATCTGCAGTGGAAAATAGAATATAAGTCTGACAGATGCACACTTTGTGGAAAATGCGTGGCTTCCTGTGTGTTTAAAGCAATAGAAGCAAAGGTTGAGAAAAGACGTAAAGTAGTCAGCGAAGGACTAACTCCAGAACCTAAAGTAACTTTTCAAACAATTCCAGTTATAAAACAGGTTGTTAATGCTAGCAATTATTGCAGAGGCTGCGGTATCTGCGAAAGAGTATGCCCAAATGATGCCATTAAACCTGTTAAAAACCCTTATGAAAGACATGCAATAAAATATAGAGCTACATATGGAGATTCCATTAAAAGAGGTGGCAGATCAAATATAAGTGTTGAAGGAAGAACCCTTGATAAAATAAAAGTGGGCAGAATTTCACAAATGACAGATCCTTCCCTTGATGCCCAGAGACACACTTTTGATATGCTGGCTCCCTTTGGAAGAATATTACCACCAGAACAATTACCATTTGAAGTACAAGATGGAAAATTGGCTTTGTCCAAGCAAATTTCTCCTAATAGATGGATTTATCCTATTATTATTGGTGATATGTCAATTGGTGCACTGTCCTGGAGAATGTGGGAAGCACTATCAATTGCTACAGCATATTTAAATGAGGAAGTTGGACTGCCCGTCAGAATGTGCTCCGGTGAAGGTGGTTTACCAAATAGACTATTAAGATCAAAATACTTGAAATATATGATTTTACAGATCGCGTCAGGACACTTTGGCTGGAATAGAATTATAAATGCAATGCCTGAGATGGTAGAAGACCCAGCAGGTGTACTTATAAAAATAGGACAAGGCGCAAAGCCTGGTGATGGTGGTTTATTACAAGCTAAAAAAGTTGCAAGTCACATTCAGGAAATCAGGGGTGTGCCAAAAGCTGATTTGCTAAGTCCTCCTAATCATCAGGGGCTTTATTCTATTGAAGAAAGCGTCCAAAAGATGTTTCTATCCTTTAATGCAGCGTTTAAATTTAAAGTACCTGTCGCTATTAAAGTAGCAGCAAGTTCTACAAGCGTATCAGTTTATAATAACCTATTAAGAGATCCATATAATATAGTGGGTGGTTTCTTCCTCGATGGTATTCTAGGGGGAACAGGCGCCGCTCATGAGATTTCATTAAATCATACCGGACACCCTGTAGTATCAAAACTAAGAGATTGCTATTTAGCAGCTGTGCATCAAGGAAAACAAGGACAAATTCCACTCTGGGCAGCAGGCGGTCTTGGGCAGACAGGTAATCTCGCAGGTGATGCTTTCAAAATGATATGTCTTGGCGCAAATGGTATTTTTACAGGAAAATTAATGCTGCAAATAGCAGGATGCATAGGAAATGATTTTGGTAAATGTAATGCCTGCAATACTGGCTTATGTCCTGCTGGTATATGTACACAGAATCCTGTACTAGTTAAGCGCTTAGATATAGATAAAGTTGCGGAAAATATAATTAATTACTTTGTTGCGGTGGATCAAGAGCTTAAAAAGCTGCTAGCGCCTATTGGTAATAGCTCATTACCGGTAGGAAGATCAGATGCATTAATTGCAGTAGATCAAGATGTAGCTGATAAATTACAGATTCAATATGCCTGCTAGCGGTTAAGAACTAATAAGATTTGGTTTTCTGGAGGTTTAAATGCCTGAAACTACAAAAATAAATAATCAAGAAACTGAAAATACAAAAAAGGTTAAAATAGAAGGAATTGTTGGTGGGATCAGATTATCAACTCAACAATTACTTCAAGAAATATATAAAAAATTAGAAGAAGGCTATACGGAATTTGAGATCCTTGGTTCAGGCCAACACGATATTGGCGGCCCTCTCTGGAGAAATGACAATAAGCCTTTAATATTTAAGGTTAAAAATCCCGGCCAAAGAGTTGGTTCAATGGGAATGTTAGGAACTCAAATAATTATTGAAGGTTCTGCCCCTGCTGATGTCGGTTGGTTGAATGCAGGAGCTGAAATTATTTTAAAAGGTGATGGTGGTGATACTACGGCTCATTGTGCTGCTAACGGCAAAATTTATGTTGGTGGAAGAGTTGGAACCAGATCAGGCGCATTAATGAAGCACGATCCTAAGTTTCCGGCTCCTGAGTTCTGGGTCTTGAAAAATGCCGGATCATTTAGTTTTGAGTTTATGGGCGGCGGTGTTGCTGTTGTTTGCGGTTACGGGTGTGAGACTTTAGATTCAGTTCTTGGACATAGAAGCTGTGTTGGAATGGTTGGTGGCACAGTTTATGTAAGAGGAAAAGTGCAAGATTTATCCGATGATGTATGGTTAATGGACCTGAATGATGGCGATATAGAATTTTTATCAAAAGGTCTTCCTGAATTCCTTGGAAAAGTTGAAAAGCCAGAAATTCTTCCTGAATTATTAGAATTTTCACAATGGAAAAAAATCGTAGCTAAAACTTATGAAGAACGTAATATTCGCTCTTTAATGCCAACAAAGCAGTTTAGACAAACGAAGTGGGTAGAAGGCGGGATCTTTGGAGATATTATTGAAGAAGATTACTATGTTGCTGAATTAGTTGAAACTAACAGGCTTAGAATCAGATATCCTGAATGGAGAAATTCCAATTATTCAGCTCCATGTGAATATAATTGCCCAATAGGTATTCCTACGCAAAAGAGAATTGCTCTTTTAAGAGATGGTAATATTGCTGAAGCACTAAGATTAGTACTAGATTATAGCCCATTTCCTGCCTCAGTATGTGGACAGGTTTGTCCTAATTTATGTATAGATGAATGTAATAGAAAATATATAGATGTCCCTGTTAAAACAGCTGAATTAGGTCTGTTAAGTAAAGACATAAAAATTGAAGCTCCTAAAAAAGAACAGGATAAGAAAGTTGCTGTTATAGGTTCTGGTGCAGCAGGTATTGGTGCAGCTTGGCACTTAAGAAGATTAGGCTATCAAGTTGAATTATTCGAAGAAGATAAAGTAATTGGCGGTAAATTAAGACAGGTAATTCCTGAAGAAAGACTAAACCGTGAAATTCTTAATACCGAACTTGAAAGAATAAAAAACATTGGAGTGAAAATAAAAACCAACTCTAAAATGGACCAGGTTTTATTTGGTGAACTTGAGAAAAATTATGATGCAGTGGTTGTAGCTGTTGGCGCACACAAACCAGTCGTAATACCTTTTGAAGGACACGAAAGACTTATTAAAGGACTGGATTTCTTAAAAGCCATTAACAATGGTGAGAAACCTAAAGTTGGTAATAAAGTTGTTGTAATAGGTGCAGGTAATGCTGCTATGGATGTGGTAATCGGTGCCTATCAATTGGGGGCTAAAGAGGTTACCTCTATAGATATTCAGAAACCAGCGGCTTTCCAACAAGAAATTGAACACGTTGAAAAGCTTGGCGCTAAAATCCTTTGGCCATGTTTTACAGATAAAGTAAGTGAAAAAGGTGTTCATCTCAAAGATGGTACACTTTTAGAAGCTGACACTGTGATAATCTCAGTTGGTGACAGACCTGATTTAGCATTCTTAAGCACTGAATATATGGATGAAACAGGCAGAGCCAGAATAAATGAATTTATGCAATCTGAAGCAAATGAAAAAGTCTTCATACCGGGTGATGCTGTAAAACTTGGACTTTTCACAAATGCAATCGCAGATGGCAGGAAAGTTGCTTTAAATATTGATAGAATGTTGTCAGTGCTTCCTTTAGATAACTTTGAAAAAGCCCCTATGATACCAAAAGATAGGGTGAAAACAGAATTTTATCAACCGATACATCCACAAAGTGTGTCTAAAATGGATACTGAAGAAGAAGCAAATCGTTGTATGAGTTGTGGATTCTGTAGAGACTGTAAATTCTGTCAGGATGTATGTCCTGAGCAAGCAATAACAAGAAGAGAGTATCCTGATAAATCTTTTGAATACTATAGTGACCCTGAGAAATGCATAGGATGTGGTATTTGTGCTGGAGTTTGTCCTTGCGGAGTCTGGACTATGCTCGATAATCTAAGCACCTACGAGGAAGCTTAATTAATGAATTATTCGGTTATAAATCTCTTAAAACAGGTACTTTCTCTACGTCACTGTTCGGCCTTAAAATTGACATGGCCTCAAGGTTCCTACGAGAAAATACCTGTTTATTACTGTACCTATTTAATAAAATAACATTGTAGGAGAATATAATATGAAAAAGAAGGTTGTTTTAGCGTATTCAGGCGGATTAGATACAACTGTTATTATCCCATGGCTACAAGAAAACTACGATTACGACGTAATAGCTGTTTGCATTGACTTAGGTCAAGGCAGTGAAACAGAAGGACTGGAAGAGAAAGCCCTCTCAACAGGGGCATGCAAGTATTATATTAAAGATGTTGCGGAAGAATTTGTAACGGACTATGTCTGGCCTAATTTAAAAGCTGGTGCCATTTATGAAAATAAGTATTTATTAGGTACATCAATGGCAAGACCTTTAATTGCTAAATGTCTTGTTGATATAGCCTTACAAGAAGGTGCTGTAGCAATTTGTCACGGAGCTACAGGCAAAGGAAATGATCAGGTTAGATTTGAGCTTACAATAAAGGCACTGGCTCCACATCTTGAAATTATTGCTCCATGGAGAATTTGGGACATAAAATCCCGTGAAGATGCGGTTGCTTATCTTGAACAAAGAGGAATTCCTGCTCCGGTAAAAAAAGGTGAAAGCTATAGTAGAGATAGAAACTTATGGCATCTTAGCCATGAAGGGCTCGAATTAGAAGACCCAGGCATGGAGCCAAATTATAACAGGCTTCTTCAACTATCAATTACACCAGAACAAGCTCCTGACACACCAACTTATGTTGAAATAGAGTTTAATCAAGGCATCCCTGTTAAACTTGATGGAGAAACACTGAGTGCAGCTCAAATAATTGCTCAATTAAACGAAATTGGTGGTAAGAATGGTATTGGTATAGTTGATATCCTTGAAAACCGCGTTGTTGGTATGAAATCAAGAGGCGTATATGAGACTCCCGGTGGGGCAATTCTATACTATGCCCACGAAGAATTAGAACATATGTGCCTTGATAAGCAGACATTTGCTTATAAACAAATGATTGCAATCAAGTTTGCTGAATTAACTTATAGTGGAGAATGGTTCACTCCTTTAAGAGAAGCATTGTCAGCTTTTGTAGATTCAACTCAGCAAACAGTTACAGGTACAGTTAAACTGAAATTATACAAAGGAAATATTATTCCAGCAGGAGCTACATCTCCATATTCTTTATATAATGAAAGCCTGGCAAGTTTTACAACAGGTGAATTATATAATCATAAAGATGCAGAAGGATTCATTAACCTGTTTGGCCTACCATTAAAGGTCAGAGCTTTAATGCAGCAGCAGGCTAATGCCAATCAGCCTTGCGGGAAAGTATAAAGATAGAATCTGAGTAGAGAGATATTACTTTCGTCGCTGATGCAGCTAAAAATGATCGCTGCATAGGCTCCTTCAGTAACATCTCTCTACATAAAGAAAATACATCTGCTAATATGTACATAGAGAATAAAATACTTGTAAGGAGATAAAGGATGAAACTGTGGGGCGGGCGTTTTGAAAAGTCTACTGATGTAATGGTAGATGATTTCAATTCTTCTATTTTCTTTGATCAGAGGCTTTATAAACAGGATATAGAAGGCAGTATTGCACACGTAAATATGCTTGGGAAGCAGGGAATTATTCCTGTTGAAGATGCTGAATTAATTAAAAAGACGCTTAAAGAAATTCTAGCTGACATAGAAGCTGGAAAAGTCGAATTTGATATTGCAGCTGAAGATATTCATATGAATGTTGAGACAATTCTTATTTCCCGAATAGGAGATGTAGGCAAAAAACTTCATACTGGCCGCAGCAGAAATGATCAGGTAGCGCTGGATATGAGAATGTACGTAAAAGAAGAAATTCAAACTATCAGGTCAATGATCTATAAATTACAATTTGCACTGACAGCTTTTGCTAAAAAGCACACAGAAACTATTATGCCAGGTTATACACATTTACAAAAAGCCCAGCCCATCACACTTGCTCATCATTTAATGGCATATTTTGAAATGTTGAAACGTGACAGAGAACGTTTACTGGAAACTTATAACCGTACAAACATCATGCCTCTGGGTTCAGGAGCTTTAGCTGCTACTACTTACCCTCTAGACCGTTATGCAGTAGCAAAAGAACTTGGTTTTGCCGATATTACCCATAATAGCCTTGATGGGGTTTCAGATCGCGATTTCTGCATTGAATTAATGAGTGATTTATCTATATTAATGATGCATTTAAGCCGTTTTTGCGAAGAAATAATACTCTGGAGTTCACTTGAATTCGCTTTTGTAGAGTTAGATGATGCATACAGCACAGGAAGCAGCATCATGCCACAAAAGAAAAATCCTGACGTGGCTGAATTGGTTCGTGGAAAATCAGGCCGTGTATATGGCAGCTTAATCGCGCTTTTAACAACAATGAAATCTCTTCCTCTTGCTTATAATAAAGACATGCAAGAAGACAAAGAACCAACATTTGATGCTATAGACACAGTGAAAATGTGCTTACCAGTCTTCACTGCAATGATAGAAACGATGAAAGTCAGAAAAGAAAATATGTATGAGTCTGCTCAGGGTGGATTTACAAATGCAACAGATGCTGCTGATTATATGGTCAAAAAGGGTCTGCCTTTTAGAGATGCTCATGAAGTAATTGGTAAATTAGTACTTTACTGTATTCAAAACAATAAAGCTCTTGATGAATTAACTTTAGATGAGTTTAAAACATTCTCACCTATTTTTGATCAGGATGTCTATAAGGCCATATCTCTGGAAGAATGTGTAAATAGAAGAAATGTTATTGGCGGTCCTTCAAAAGAAATAATGGAAGAAGTCATTGCCAAAAGCGAAGAATATTTAAAACAAAACGCTTAAAGTCTATTCAGTTAAGGTTTTACATAAATTGTTGATGGTTTCATCATTTTCATAAATAAATTGTTCTGCAAGTGCCCTTAATGCCCCTAAATTTTGAGGGCTGGCATTGTCAATCGCTTCATTATTGGGATTAAGAATTACATTAAAGCGATAATAGCGTTTTTGTCCATTTATATCTGGTAACAAACATCCTAACTGATAATCTACAGTATCTGCAACTCCATGTCCTGATATGTCCAACACTTTTCTAGTCCAATCCGACCGTTTCCATTTTTTTGCATCTTCATAAAGCCATGTTTTACTTGGATTGCCTGTTCCAAGTGAAATTACCAGAAAATCTTTAGCATCAGGATACATTTTTTTAGCTTCAGCTAAAGCACATAAAGCAGGATTATTAGCATAAACTCCACCATCAACCAATACAAGATAATCTGAATCTGCTATATTTAGCTTTAAAGGATCAAAATAAGTAGGTGCAGCGGAGCCTGCATAAGCTACATCTTTCATAAGAAAATCATATATTGGATTTTCTTTTGCTTTCTTGCTGTTAAAGAAAAACACCTTACGCTTTTCAATATCATAAGCAGGGATAAGAACTTCAGCTAAAGCATCCGAAAGCTTATTAGAATTATAGAGATCTTCAAAAACCTTATATAAAAACTTTTTAGGATATTTTTCACTTATTATTCCTAACTTTTGAAGATTCTTAAGAACAAATGAAAGAGCCCGAAAAGCTTTTGGAAAAGCAAACTGCCCTTTTAATTCATATAAACGGGCTATTTCTTCAGCTTTATACGCAGGATTATTATTTTCATCGGGGGTTACAAGTCCTAAAGCTAAAATACCACCTGTTGAAGCACCTGCGACAAGATCAAAAAGATCAGCAACCGGTTTTTGGGTTCTTTTCTCTATTTCCGCCAGTATTAAAGCAGGAATTAAGCCTTTAATACCCCCACCATCTATTGATAAAATTTTAATCATCTTTGACATAAAAATAGTATAACTTTTAATAATAATGCAGTAAAGCTGGTAAACTGATCGAAATATTATGGTAAATGTTTCAGATAAATTATCTCCGTCGGGTGCTAACGCACGAACTTATGTCATCAATCATTCCAACAATACCACTTAAATTATTCCAGTCAGGACTATTACTTTGACCAATAAATTATGGAGATGGGAATGTTTTCGTAGGAGCCTTGAAAACTCGAAGAGTTTGAACAGCGACGGAGAAAATATTCCCATCGAAATTATTCGGTCAATCCACTAGTAACAGAAAATTTTCATCAAAACATAAAACTACTCTTCCAAATCCATACCTGATTCCGGCCACTGGGAAATGGTTACAGATTTTCCTAACATCTTTCCTTCTTTTAAAATTTGAAGATTTATTGTTGAATTTATTGGCATTGCTCTAATGATTGTTTGAAGCTCTTTTGGACTGGTAACCACTTTACCATTCACTCTCTGAATTATATCTCCTTGTTCAAGACCTGCTTTATCTGCTGGACTATTGGGAATGATTTCACCAACTACTATCCCTTTTGTATTTAAAGATACACCTAAACTCTTTGCCAATTCTGGATTTAAAGGAGACATAGCTAACCCAACCCATGGACGTGGAATTGTTTTTCCTGCTATAAGCTGACTTGAGATTTCTCTTGCAACGTTTATTGGAATAGCAAAGCCTATTCCCTGTGCTCTTCCAACAATAGCTGTATTAATCCCAACAACTTCGCCATTAATATTTACAAGGGGTCCTCCAGAGTTACCTGGATTAATCGCAGCATCTGTCTGAATAAAATCTACATTAGAAATAGGTACTTCTCTACTTACTGCACTTATAATTCCTAATGTTACTGTATTACTGAAACCCAGTGGACTACCAATTGCAATAACCCAGTCTCCGGGTCTAGTTGCAACACTATTACCTAACTTTGCAGGCTTTAATCCTTTTGCATCAATTTTTATAACAGCAATATCGCTAAATTTATCTTTTCCAACTACTTTTGCAGTGTATTCTTTATCATCTTCTGTAGTTACTTTAATTGTTTTAGCATCTTCGATAACGTGATAGTTAGTTAAAATAAATCCATCTGATGAAATAACGGTTCCTGAAGCATCACCAGTGACTTTTCTCTTCTTTGGAACAGCCTTAGGCGTTACTCCAAAAAACTTCTCAAAAAATTCCTCATTAAAAGGAAGCCCTTTAAAATCAAATTCTACTACTTCTTCATTCTCAGTCTCAATACTTACTACAGATGGCTCCATAATTTCAGCAATATTTGCAATTCTATCAGAGCTTATATAAACCCCATTAGTTGGTATAGGAGCTGCAATAACTGGAATAAACTGAAAAACAAGAAAATTTAAGATAAAAGTAAGATTTAAAACAAATACCTTGATATTTTTGATTTCCATAAGCCCTATCACTCCTCCCGCTTCTCAAAATCTACTTTTAACGTATAAAATAAGTCAAAAACAAAGTTAATCAACATTCAGAGTAAATCTTATGAAATAATCAATTAATATGATATTAGCTATCGTGGCTAACCTTATATTTTATTTAAAAGCATCAATATGCCAATAGTTATAAAGGCAACAGCTGCTATTTTATTCATATAAAAAGTCGGAATATATTGACCGATAAACTTACCCGCCAAAGCTCCTATTAATGTAACAGTGACCAGAGCCAGAGATGCACCTATAAAAACAGATAAAGTTGAACCTTTTGCTGCAAGATTTATAGTAGCAAGCTGAGTTTTATCTCCCATTTCTGCCACAAATACCAATAAAAAAGTCTGAATTAATAAACTAAAATCCATTTTATTCTCCAATCTTAGCTCTTATAGAGATAAGCTTTTTACAAAAGTTGTATTAATATACAAGATTTAGTATATTGAAAAAGAAATTTCAAGTGTAAGGGGAAAAATATTTTGTGGGATTTAATAGTAGTTGGAGGCGGAGCTTCCGGGGTTGCAGCAGCTATTTCAGCTGCAAGACAAAAATGTAAAACTCTGTTAATAGAAAAAATGGGATTCTTAGGTGGAACTTCTACGGCAGCTCTTGTTACACCAATGATGAGGAATATGATCAGCAATGATCAAAATCTTACAAATGGAATATATTTAGAAGTCCTAGAAAGACTTAGAGAAACCGGGCATGCTGCGACTCACACAGATGGAAATCCGGGATGGTTTGATCCTGAGATGATGAAATGTGTTTTAGATGACTTATGTGAAGAATCAGGAGTAGAAGTCTTATTTGATACTACAGTAACTAACGTAAAAACACAGAATGATTTACTAATATCTGTTATTTGCTTAAATAAATCAGGATTTAGTGAACTTAAAGCAAAGTATTTCATAGATACTACAGGAGATGCAGATGTTGCAGCACTTGCAGGCGTTCCTTTTGAACTTGGAGATTCCGATAAAACCTACCATTATACTTTTTTAGAAGAAGACGATCATCGACACCAAGCTTTAAGCTTAAGATTTATAATGACTAATGTTGATATTGAGGCTTTGGGTGACTGGTTGAAAGAGGTCGACCCTGATTCAGGAATTTCCTCTGTGGTTCAGGATAAAAAAGGACAAATATTACTAACAACAGCTCATACCTGGGAAGATAAAGACTGGAAATTAAGACCATATTTTAATCAAGCAGTAAAAGATGGCGTATTAAAACCCGAAGATGGAGCATATTTTCAAATTTTTTCCATTCCAGGACAAAAAAATGCTATAGCCTTTAATTGTCCAAGAATTTACTCAGAAAAAAATCTTAATCCTCTTAACATGTGGGATATAAGTTATGCTCAGAAAATGGGCAGAAAACAAATTAGAAGAATTGCTGAATTTTGTAAGATATATCTGATTGGGTTTAAAGAAGCTTATATAAGTCAGATTGCACCACAACTTGGCATTAGAGATTCAAGAAGAATTGAAGGTATTTATAAATTAACAGAAGAAGATATTTTTAACGCTAAAAAATTCAATAATCCGGCGGCAAAATCAAATTACCCGGTAGATATTCACTCTACTGAAAAAGGGAAAAGTGAATTGAAGTTTCTCCCTGAAAGTGAATATTATGAAATACCGGTTGAATCTCTTATGACTCAACAATACACTAATTTACTTGTCGCAGGAAGACCCATATCAGCCACTTTTAGAGCTGAAGCATCATTAAGAATACAGCCTAACTGCTGGGCATTAGGTGAAACTGCCGGAAATCTTGCTTCAGAAAAAATCATAAAGGAGTAAACATATGGGTGATAAAATCACCTAACTTAAGTTAACGCTTGATGACATTGAAGCATACAGACTTAACTTATAATTATCAATTAACTATGGAGCACTACTAATTATGGATAATGTATTAATAACAGCTATTTGTCCTCACCCACCAATAATAATCCCTGAAGTAGGAAGATCTGAGACAGGGAAAGTCGAGCAAACTATTCTTGCTCTTCAAAAGCTTTCAGATAAAATTGTAAAAGCCAATCCAGAAACCGTAATTATCGTTACCCCTCATTCTTATTTCAATCCTCATTTTTTTAATGTTTATATGGATAAGGTTCTTACTGGAAATTTTGCTAATTTTGGCGCACCAACTGCTAAAGTCACTTTTGAAAATGATATAGAATTCATTGAAAATCTTGATATTCAATCTAAAGAATTTTTTAATGGGCTGAACAAAATGCCTTCAGGAACATCTTTAGATCATGGTAGTACAGTTCCTCTTTATTACCTCAATAAAGCTGGTTATAATGGAAAAATAGTAGTAATCAACTACTCATCTTTTGCACCTGAAAAACATGCCTACTTTGGTCAGGTAATAAGAAGAACCGCTCATACACTAAATAGAAAGATTGCATTCGTTGCAAGTGCAGATTTAAGCCACAGACTTACCCAGTCAGCACCAGCAGGGTATGACTCTGAAGCTCATTTCTTTGATGAAATTATTGCAGATAATGTATCTAAAGGTGATTACTCGGCCATAATGGATATCCATCACGAATTAAGAGAAAGAGCAGGAGAATGTGGTTTTAATTCTATAATGGTTGGTGTTGGTGTAGTTGATAAAAAGCCACAGAGTAATGAGGTTTTATCATACGAAGCACCGTTTGGAGTCGGATATTTAGTAGCTACGTTATAGCCATTCATTTCGCAGGTGGAATATTCTCTCCGTCGCTGTGCAAATTACTCCGTATTTGCAAGACTCCTACGAAAATATCCCACCTTTACTCAAATAATTTAGAAAGAAACAAGTAGGGAGAAAATTATGAAACCAGCAGAGTTGGCAAGACTTACTGTAGAAAAATATATTAAAGAAAGACAAACACTTATACATCAAACTAGTTTAATCGGTATAGATGTGCAAAAAGCAGGCACATTTGTTTCAATCAAGACAAAAGATGGGGATTTAAGAGGTTGTATAGGGACAATATTCCCGACAAAACAGACCATAGTTGAAGAAATTATTCATAATGCAATTGCAGCAGCAACTGAGGATCCTCGTTTTGATGAAATACAAAGACATGAACTAAATAATCTTAAATATTCTGTTGATATTCTATATCCGCCAGAGCCTGTTAAATCTTTTGAAGAACTTAACACTAAAACCTACGGCATTATCGTTGTTGCAAAAAATGGAAGACAGGCTCTGCTTTTACCTGATTTAGAAGGTATAGACACTGTAGAAGCTCAGGTGTCTATATGCAAAAATAAAGCAGGCATTCCATTAAGCGAACCTGTTGCAATTCAAAGATTTAAAGTTGAAAGATATCCTGAATAATAACTATTTAAACGTATAAAAGGCAGGTATTAAACCTGTTTATATACTTTTTTTATGTTTATTATCTTATCACCTATCTTAATCCCTTTAATTGAGATACTCTTTAGCCATTCAGGAATGTATGAATTCTCTAAAACTACTTCCTGATTCTTAACTTGCAATCCTATTAGCCTTATCAAAAGCCATATTAAACTCCCACTTGCCCAGGCTTGTGGGGAACAGGCTTCAGGGTAGTTTTCTATAAAAGTATCACCGTCTTCTCTCTGAAAACCACTGAATAATTCAGGAAGTCTATTGCCTTCAAACATATTGGCTGCTTCAAAAAGTCCTTTAGCTATCATTGCCATAGATTTTTCTGACAATCCGGCAGCCACAAAAGCACTGTCATGCACCCAAACAGAACCGTTATGATAGCTTATAGGATCATAAGCATGACACTTACAACCAAGTGTCCTTATCCCCCAACCTGAATACATATCATTAGAGATCATTTTATCCTCTATCATATTGATTTTATAGTCTTCTATTATTCCCATAGACAAACAATGCCCAATATTGGAAGCAACATTTAGCACAGGCTTATTACTTCTATCAAGAGCCATAGTGAAAAATTGTTCATCATTGAGCCAAAAATCTTTATTAAACCTTGCTTTTAGATCAATTGCCTGCTTCATAAGATTTTCAGCCTTTTCATACTCACCAAGCTCGTTATAAATTTCACTCATCAAAATATATGCTCTATACACATATCCCTGAACCTCAGCAAGAGCGATAGGGTAATCAGGATCACATAAATTACCTTTTACATTAAGTACGTGCCTTATACTGTCTCCAGCATCCTTCCAGCCTTGATTCTGAATTTTAACCTTTGAATGCATAGAACCTATAAAACGCAAATATCCCTCAGATATATTTGAATTTATCCATTTAAGTGCTGCTTCTGCATTTGGAAGTAGTTTTTTGAGAAAATCCTTATCCTGAGTCCATTTATAGTATTCCCCATACAGAATCAACCATAAAGGAGTAGCATCAACTGTTCCATAATAAGGAGCATGAGGAATAATTCCACTATTTGCAAGTTCCCCAACTCTCAATTCGTGCAAAATCTTTCCCGGGGATTCCTCTCTTTGCACATAATAATTTTTTATTCCTTTAATGGCAGCATTTTTAACACACACTGGCCAATTAGCAGCTTGAATATCGCTTAATTCTTGGATATATCTATCGTCAAAATCTTTCCCCTGAAACTTTGCGAGTAATTCTAAAGTATCCCTTGCTATATCGTTATTTAGAGGAAATACCTGAAGAGCTGTTGTCAAACTGTCTCTACCAAATAAAGCTGCATATCTAGGTAAGCCTGCACTAATATAACTGTATGATTTACCATCAATATTTATATAATTGACTAGCATATTTAAATCTTTGAGACTTTTATCTATAGTTTTTTGTATATTTGGTATATCCCCATCAATCTTAATCGCTGAAAACTCAGTTTTCTTTGCATTCTCAATTAAAGCCATCGCTTCATCATAAGAAGCCGGAGGGTCTAGAGTAATTTCCCCATCTACATAGGCTTGTGAATTCAATAAAGGCAAAATCATTATACAAATATTTCTGGCTTGATTTGGCTGTAAATCAATTTGATAAATCAATTTAGCTGAAACTTCATCAACATATTCAGGAAAAATTAAACTATCATTCTCTACCAAGCGAACCTTAACTCCGTAAGTATTGGATTCCAGAGTTGTGCTAATAATAACATTCCCTTCCTGGTCACATTCAATACGTACAGGAGGATTATCCCTGCAAATTTTACCTCTTACTTCAAATATATCTTTAATTAAACTTGATAAAATCAAGTTAGCTTTTAAACTTTCATGTCCTGAATTAACCAACTCTAATTTCTCAAAAAAGGCACCATTTATAGTTCGTCTTCTTTTAGCAATAGCGTAATCACCATAATTAAGCTCATCATGAGACCAGAAATTGTGGTTTTCTGAAAAATTTAATTTGTGTGGTAATTCTTGCGCATATTTATTTAATATTTTAAGCTCATACTGATCAACAAATCTCATATCATCAGCAAATAAGCCTAAAGCTCTTGATTCTCCAGTACCTTTATTAGCTTCAGAAGTTATATTGCCGTCTTTCTCAGTATTTAGGAACAAATTGCCATACTTGATAATATGTGTTCCTTCACTACTCTTTGAAGCGTTTAATATACTGTTAACTTTAGATTGCAAGCTAAAATGCGGACGATTATAGATAATGTCTTTAACATAATTATCCTGAAGTTCAGCTGCTTTTGATAAACTATCCAGCCCTATAAGTAAGGTAGTAACTTTAGATAGTATTTTTATACCTTCTACATCTTTTATTTCTAAAGCATTTAATATATTGAATAGTTCTATAATCCTAATATAAGATAATTCTTTTATTTCATTCAATGCAATAATCAGCATTTTTCCATTATCTCTCTCGTAAAGAGATAATAAATACTCATATACATTTGATGTAAGGTTTTTTACCACTTTTTTTGTCTTATTTATGCCCAATTTTTGAATTAAAATTATCAGAAACTTTTCTGAATCCATGATTAAAGAAGCATTTATGCTAGAGAGTTCATAAGAGAACTCTTTAATGATTCTTCCATATTTATGTAAATCTTCTTTTTTTAAAATTTCAGCTTCTTTAGGGGCAATTTTAATTAACTTTATTTCGTCCTCTTGACCCATAACTCTCTCTTCCCACAAATTATTTTAAAAAATAATATTAATCCTGAAAAACAAAGGCTTTTTCATTAAATTAACCTCACCAACATTCTAGCCATATATTGATAAATTGTGTATAAAGTATCCCAGCAAATCTTCAAAAATTTATAAATTTTTTTTAAACTTCGATCAAAGTACTTATACTCTGCCATAATAATTTTATCGAGCATATTCCTCTATACTCGTCTTCGCCTGTGGAGGCTTCAACCTGCCTACTGAATCTAAGATAGCTTGAAATTTCTGCTATAATTAATAACTGGATAGGAGGTATTAATGATTAAAATTAATGAGGATAAACTAGTACAAATATCTGTAATTGGAGAAATCAGCTCTCCTTCTATGGGCAGTCCATACAGAATTACAGCTAATGGGGAATTGAAAGTTTTTCCCGGAACCGGTGGAATAACCTATAACGTAAGAATTGGAGATAATGCTTGTGGATGGCAGGCAGATCACGTTGAACCGGGAGTCACTATTAAAAATTCTAATGAAAGTAATAATGGAGCATTAAATATATTATCTTGTATTGGAAATACAGCTAAAATAGTAAGCGGAGATGCAAAAGGTAAAACAGGTTATGTTGTAGGAAAACATGGCGGCTGTGAACACGTATTAATAGACTTTGATCCTGAAATTCTGGATGAGTTAGCAATAGGAGACAAGATCCAGATTAAAGCTCAAGGTGTAGGGCTTGAATTTATTAATCATCCAGAAATAAAAATTTTCAACATCTCCCCTGATCTTCTCAAAAAGATTCAAATTAAAGAGAAAAAAGGAAAGACGCAAAAACTCCAAATTCCTGTAACTCATTTAGTTCCAGCAAAAGTCATGGGATCAGGAATAGGAAAAGATAATGTTAATCGTGGTGATTATGATATTCAGCTATTTGATGAAAATGTTAAAAAAGAATATAATCTTGCCAATTTAAAACTTGGTGACTTTGTTGCAGTTATTGACGCTGATAATACATATGGCAGAATCTATAGAGAAGGCGCCGTTTCAATAGGTGTAATAGTCCATAGTGATTGTGTTATTGCAGGGCATGGGCCCGGTTTTATGACCGTATTTACATCAAAAGACGGATTAATCGAACCAGTAATTGATAAAAACGCTAATTTACTTAATTATTTATACCAGGATTAAGGAGGAATAATTATGGAATGCAATATTAGTAAAAATGAAGCTAATTGCACCTGCACCTATTCCTGCTCAAAAAGAGGCCATTGCTGTGCTTGTGTAGCATATCACAGAAGTAATGGCGAAATCCCAGGCTGTTTTTTTACAAAAGAAGGTGAAAAAACCTACGACCGTTCCATAGAGAATTTTATTAAAACATACAAAAGATAAACAACTGATTTATCGATTCAGGTTATTAAACTTCCATATTTTTACTGGCTTTATTTCTTAAAGCCAGAATTATTTTTTCAGCCGATTCAAAATCTTCTAAAGTATCGATATCAATCTGGGGCATTATTTGAGAGTCTGCAACAAAAATACCAGCATTATTGCCAAGAAAATCACCGGTTTCCATGAATGCTTCACGTGTTATAGCATATAGAGCACCATTTTCACAGTATATAGTCCCTCTTAGATGTTCTTCCTGTCTCCTTGGCCTTAAATGGTAATCATATAATGCAGTTAGAGATCCATCAGGATTCTGTTTCCAAAAAGGCATGGCCTGAGACACAACAAAACCAGTAAAAATTGAATCTTTATTAGAGTTAATTAATTTCTCAAGCGCAGCATCAATTACATTCTCATCTCTTAAAGGGCAGGTTGGTTGCAATAAAACAATAATATCAGGTGAATAGCCGTTATGTTCTAATTCAGTTACAGTATGCACAATAACAGGCGCTGTCTTCGTTACGTCTTGAGCTAATTCCTCTGGTCTTTTTATTGTTTCAGCACCAAATTCCTTAGCTACTCTGGCTATTTCATCATCTTCTGTTGAAACTATAACCTTATCAATATATCTGGACTTGAGAGCTGCTTCAATTGTATATGCTATAAGAGGTTTTCCTGCTAATAATTTTATATTTTTCCTGGGTACACCCTTTGATCCACCTCTTGCAGGAATAATTCCTAAAATTTTCATAAATCTATAACTCCAAAATTTTTAATTAACTATTTTTATTATAAAGCTTATTTATTTACTTCTCCTACTCTTTATTCTTGATTTTAAAGCCATAATCTTAATAAAATCTGTTTTTATATTTAAGCTATAATTTAAATAAGAGTTTTTCTAAGCGAACTTTTTGGATAACTGGAGATTTGATGAAGCTTTTAAATAAATTTTGCTTAGTAATTGGTGTACTGGTTTTAGTATCTTTTGTATTCACACAAGTTAGTAAAGCAGAAATATCTATCCCAAAGCCTGTTGGTTATGTAAATGACTTTGCTAATATTGTGTCAGACTTTCATGAAGCAAAACTGGTTTCAATTATTCAAGAACTAAAATCTAAAACAGGATCCGAAGTGGTGATAGTTACCCTAAAATCTCTTAACGGTTATCCTGTAGAAGATGCTGCTTTAACTATAGGCAGAGAATGGAAAGTGGGACAAAAAGGAGAGAATAATGGTTTAATTATCCTAGTCGCACCTAATGACCGTAAAATGAGAATAGAAGTAGGATATGGATTAGAAGGGTATTTAACTGATGGACAGGCTGGAAGGATTAGAGATGCCTATATGATTCCCTACTTTCAACAAGGAAATTATGAAAAAGGTATTACACTTGGAACAGCAGCCGTAATTAGCACCATAGCAAAAGGTTATGGAGTTGAAATTTCAGGAAATTATAATATCCCAGAACCTAAAACAAATTCTGAGCCAAATCCACTGTTTGTTATCTTATTTATCCTGTTTATGATAATAAGCTCAAGAAAAGGCTTTTTCTTTATAGGTCCTGGCTATGGTGGAGGATTTAGCAGCAGTGGTGGCGGGTTCGGTGGTTTTGGCGGCGGAGGCGGCTTCGGCGGCGGTGGAGCTTCAGGAGGATGGTAACTATGAATAAAACAATAAAAAATTTAATTATTGATCTTGAAAATATTTTTGAAGACAGACTTGTATCAATAATGTTGTATGGATCAGCCGCTTTTGGAGAATTCAAGGAAAAGGTATCAGATCTCAATTTAATAATTGTAATTGATAAAATGACAGCATCAGACTTAAAAACAGCTCTCCCTGCCATGAAAAAATGGTCAAAAACTAAAAATCCCATTCCTGTTTTTATGGATAAAGAGGAAATGTGTAATTCTTGTGATGTCTACCCAATTGAGTATTCCGATATTAAAGAAAGGCATAAAATTCTGTATGGTGAATATTTCCTAGATTCACTAATTATAAAAAAGGAGCATATTAGACTACAATGTGAATCAGAAATCAGAAACCTTCTGATCAAACTAAGACAAGGTTACCTCAGAAGTAATAATGACAGAAAAACTATTGATAATCTTGTTAAAAAAAGCACAACAAGCATTATCGCTGTTTTTAGAGCCGTCTTAAGAATTTTAGATGAATCAGTACCAATGTGTCATAAAGAAGTGATAGAACTTCTATCTACAAAAGTCAGCTTTGACAAAGATGTATTTACAGATATTCTTATACTAAGAGAAAAAAATAAAAGCCTGTCTCAAAACGATTATGTAATTGTTATACAAAGATTAATTAATTCTTTAAAAGAAGTGTTAAAATATGTGGATAAAATGGAAAAATTCCAGGAGGAAATATGAAAAACAAGAGTTTAATTGCACTATTATTAGTAATCATACTGCTTTTCTTTGTAGTTGGCAGCTTTTTTGGCACGTATAATGAGTTGCAAGTTTTAGATGAATCAGTTAACTCAAACTGGGCACAAGTTGAAAACCAGCTTCAAAGAAGAAGTGACCTTATTCCAAACCTTGTAAACACAGTTAAAGGTTATGCAAGTCATGAAAAAGAAATTTTCACTTCAGTGGCAGAATCAAGATCAAAGTTATCAGGTGCTATGCATAAGGGTAGTGTTCAAGATATAACTAAAGCAAATGCTCAATTTACCGGAGCTTTATCAAGATTACTTGCTGTAGTTGAGAATTATCCTCAACTTAAAGCTGATAGATCATTCTTATCTCTTCAAGATGAACTCGCAGGAACAGAAAATCGTCTTGCTGTTGCAAGAAGAGATTACAATGAAACAGTAAAAACATTAAATGCAAAAACCAGAATGATTCCGACCAGCATAGTTGCAAATATGATAGGAATTAAAGCAAGAGATTATTTCCAGGTAGAAGAAGTTAAAAAAGAAATTCCACAAGTTAAGTTTTAAGCAATTTTCTTGCCATTATTCATTAAATTTTTTCAAGCTGTACCATTAAGTCCTCAATTAAAGAATTGAGGACTTATGTGTATTAACAACAATAGAAGAAATATTCCCCTATTTTTAAAAAATGATTTGGTAAAGATTCGAATCTGATTGATAAGAGTATTATCGTAGCGATGTAACACAGACACTTTTTTAAGTCATCGACCCTTCCACAATGTCATCGCGAGGTTTCTAAAAGAAACCGTGGCGATCTTTCTAAATAAAAACTATAAGCAATAAGCCACATTGAAAAGATTCCCACGGGATCTTCGATCCCTCGGAATGACGATTTTACCTTTATTAGCTAATATTTCAACATTATCAACAATTTAACTAAAAGTTATTTTGCTTCAAAAAATCTGCAATCAACTCCACCGGGACCAACTTTTACATTTACCCTTTTCAAACATTTAGGGCAACATCCTGTATAAGCGGTTCCTTCTTTATTGATATATATTCTGTTATACACATTGCAGCATTTAAACATAACACTAATAAATTTTTTCTTTTCCATACCTTGAACCCAAAATCTTTAAACAACCCAAAACAAAGAATTAAAGCTAATAATATGTTAATACTTAAGCTAATTTTAGACAATATTTTATTTAGAAAACAAAATAAAAAGGATGTATATAATACATCCTGGAGAATCTAGCGAGCATCGTTGTGTGTTTTAGTTTTCAAGTTTTACTATCAATCCGTTACTAACGTAATTTCCACCTGAATTTAACGGGTGATTAACAATCTTACCCCTAACAATCATTTGAGTTGAACTTCCACCATCTAAGTTCATTGCATTATAACAACCAAACTCTCTCATTATCCTTGCAAGCTCATTTAACGTAGCACCTACAGAACCTTTTTGCCGTCCATCAATAGTGACCATAATTAATCTGTTATCGTAAGTGTATCCAACCGCTGTTCTTGGATTACGACCTGTGATTGATCCGAATTTTTGATCTTGAACGTCAACATAAACCTGACCATCTCTCACTAAATATGGGCCACCACTTATTGCCTGTTTTATATCTGTCCAATCGGGACTACTGGAGAATATGATTTTTACAGGATCACTTATTTTTAATTTTCCTAATTGCTTTTCAGGACCCACCATCACATAACCGTTAGCTGGAATTTCCAATCTGTCTTTAGATATGTTAATAATCTTTCCATTTTCAATTGCTACTTGTAAACCGTATTGAGGGGTAATTGGAGCTAATTTTCCCCATTTATCCGAATATATTATATTATATGCAGCCAACATTCTTGGTTGGTTTACATTATCAATCTTTATATCTTGGCCGTTAGAAGTAATTACCCTACCTTGCAAAGATATTCTAGCCATCCTAAACTCATTATCTTTTATTCCCAGAGTTACACGGTCATAAATTGGCCCTGTTATTAATTCTTCATTGATTACTAATGTTCCTAACGGAACTCCTGATGAAGGTTTAAAAAATGATGCATTGACTCCTGCAATTGCATCATTTTCTTTAACTATATTTTGTATTCTTTTGGTATGAGGCAAAGTAACCCCTGCTAACGCCGGTTTAATCTTAATATTCGGATTTAATGCCGTATTTACTTCAACAACATTTATAAACATCGGCCCTGCTTTTGTGTATTTTCGAATAGCAATATGTTTTACTCCGGGAGATACAGTCAGAATCAAGCCATTTTTATATTTTGCTCTAACTTGTTTATCCCAAAGTTTTTTATCTACTGTTGGAACCTTTGTTACAGGAGCAATATATGCCAGCTTTTGATTTGATGTTTCAGCAGTATCAGACTCAATTTGTGCATTATTTACAGGTAAACCCTCTGAATTTAAATAAGATAAAAGCAAGCCATGAGTTCCCTGAGGTGAGATCTTTAAGCTTGCTTGCGAATAATTATATTTAATTTTAGAAACTGAGTTCACTTTATCAATATTTTTAGGAAGGGTTGAGAGAGCTAATTTAACTTTATAGGTGGATATATCTACCCCTTTAGCTTTATCTTGTGCTACAACGGAGTAAGTAAAAGAGTACAATAATGTAGTAGCAAGGAAAGCTGCGAGATAATTTTTAGAATGATAAACAAGGCAACTCATAATTGTCACCTATAAAGCTTTTAGTAAACTGAGCTTTATCTATCCTTTCTATATAAACATTATATCAGATATTAATGCTCATTTGCACCCATATTTATGGTGTTTAAGCTACAATTATTTGCTGTATAACTGAATATTATTGAAACAAAACCTTCTCCAGAATGGTATCTTCTACACTTGTAATAAAAGTTGTTTTAACAAATGTTAACAATTTTGGCAGGTTTTGTATTTAGAATTTTATAAAACTTAAAAATATTCATTTAAAATTTAGCCAGATCTTATCCTATATTTCCTGAAAAAGACAATTTAAGGTATCATATAAGTAACTCAGTTGCTACTTATAAGTTTAATGCTTAGAGATTGCCACGCAAGAATATTGCTACTGATTATTCACGTCTTATGGCTCGCAATGACAGCGAGAATTATTTAAATAACAACTTTAAGGATTGAAAAACAATAAAGATAATAATATATGCTTATAAATA
>Ga0156398_1134_pt1 | contig 35166 bp, 33 predicted proteins | sample RifOxyA3_FD_108042 | JGI IMG/M metagenome (GOLD analysis project Ga0156398, IMG submission 108042) | Candidatus Melainabacteria bacterium RIFOXYA12_FULL_32_12 | reverse complement strand
TTTATGAATATATTTGCTCATTATTTTATTTTATAACAAAACGCAGCAGAGCTGCGGGGAATTTACCCTAAGAGATTAAAAGTAGTGCTCCAACGATAACTGATAACTTTAAACTAAGTCCTACTGCTTCAAAGGCTTTAGTCGTTAACCTAAGTTAGGTAATAGATATTACCAAATTAAATTATAGAAGGAGGATTTTTTATGGAAAAAGCTACTTTTGCGGCAGGATGTTTTTGGGGTGTAGAGGAAAAATTTCGCTGTCTGGATGGAGTAGTTGAAACTACAGTAGGATATACAGGCGGAGATTATGAAAATCCGACATATGAAGATGTATGTTCCGGTAAAACAGGTCATGCCGAATCAATAGAGATAATATACGATCCAGCAGTTATTTCTTATGATGACCTGCTAAATGTGTTTTGGAATATGCATAATCCAACCACATTAAATGTGCAGGGGCCTGATATAGGCTCACAATACAGATCAGCAATATTTTTTCATAATCAAATTCAAGAATCTAAAGCCAAAGCATCAAAAGAACAATTACAACAATTAAAAAAATACAAGGGTGATATAGTTACAGAAATAACCCCGGCCAGAAAATTCTACCCGGCAGAAGAATATCACCAGGAATATCTTAAAAAACACAACCGAGGCAAATGCTAAATTATAGCTGACCTCGCATAAATTCAAGACTTTCCATAGTAGCCTCATAATCAGTAATTTCCAGGGAAAGATTTGGTGTAAGATTGTTTTCTTTTAGTGTTTCAAAAACTTCTTTAAAATCTATCGTTCCTTTTAACAAAGAATTATGATCATCAAGAACTTTATAATTATTATGTAAGTGCATATGATAAAGCCTATTACCCTCTTTTTCTATCCATTCTTTAACAGTCATATAAGTTTTATGGTTCACATGACCTGTATCAATACAAAGTTTTAGCTTTTCAGACTTTACCCTGTCAACTATTTTAATCAGTATTTCAGGTTTTCTTTCATCAGTATTCTCTAAAACTATAATTATGTCCGTTCCATCAAGTTTTTTTATAAAAGATTTCCAGAATTCAACCTGCTCATCAATAAACCACCCTGTTTCAGGCCATCTTCTGAATGAATCATAACCAGTATGAAATACAATAGTTTTAACATTCAGAATTTTAGCAATTTCTACCGACTGACTATAGCGATAAATAGTAAATTCTCTTTTTTCAGGATTCTTAGATACAGGATTAACTTTTTGATAAGCGCCATGAAGGGCTAATTTGCCATTGAAACCCTTTAAGGCATCTTTATAAACAGGTAATAATGCATCCAAATTATCCAAATCACGATTTTTGACAAAGCCTTTAAGCTCAATGTTCAAGCCCTGCCTATTAGCTATATTAACAACTTCTTTTAAATCATCTTTAATTTTTGAGGAAATATAAACATCAAAATGCACAATTATCACCTTAAAATTCTATTTAGAGCCTATCCGAGAATTCAAAAAATGATGCTTCGAGATTGCCACGCAAGAATAATTGATGCTGGTTATTCACGACTCATGGCTCGCAATAACAGTGCGTATTATTGGAATGATCGGTGACTTAAAAGAGTGACTGTGTCACCTCGCAATGACAGAGAGGTATTATTGCAAAAGTTGCTGACCAAAGAAAGTGCGAAGCACCTCGCAATGACAGAAAAACTTATTTATTGGATAGGTTCTTAGTAGCCTTACTATATAATTCAGAAAACAATGTTTGCATATTTTATCATTTTAAACAACACAAATCAGTTGGTAAATAATCTAATTTATCAACATAAATATAGTTAAAATAAATATTTAAACCTGTGGGGATGTTAGTTAAGAATTATATATGCTTTAATACCTAGAAACTACTTGGGAGATAGAAAATGAGAATAATTATCAGCACTTTAAGCTTATTACTTATGTTTTTATTCATAACTAACCCAATTATGGCACAAGTCCCAAACATCCCGCCCAGAATACTATCAGCAACACAAATATATAAACAGGCTGCTCCTGCAACTGTAGTTATTCGTACTGATGACGACTCACAAGGCAGCGGAATTATTTTACATCCATCAGGAATAATATTAACTAATTTCCACGTAATTGAAGGGGCAAAAAAAGATATTACCGTTAAACTACAAGATGGCAAAACTTACAAAGTAACAGGAATTGGCACAGTTAACCCGTTATATGATTTTGCACTCATTAAAATAAACCCTCAAAGAAGTTTACCTATTGTACAAATGGGAAACTCTGAAAGACTTGAACCAGGAGAGGAAATCTTTGCTATAAGCACTCCTAAAGGATTAGAATTCTCTATTTCTGATGGAATCATAAGCCAGGTTAAATCTGATGTAATGTTCTGTCCAGATTGTATTCAATTTACCGCACCTGTTTCACCAGGATCAAGTGGAGGTGGATTATTCAATAATAGAGGTGAATTAGTAGGTATAATTGCTGCACGATTCCCCTCTGCAACTGTTCAAAATATCAATTTTGCTACACCAATCAATATAATTAAAAGCAATTTGAATAATCAAATTCGTAGTTTATCTAATTATTCCGGCTCAATAACATCTCTCTTACAAAGCATGTCAGATCCTGGATTATTAGGAATATACTATCTCAGGCATGATGAACCAGACCTTGCTATTGAGTTTTTTGAAAAATCAATTCCAAGACATAGTAGCGATCCAGAGCTTCAAGGTATAGAATCTGCAATTCTGGCAGAATTATATCTGGATAAATTTACCAGGGTTGGTGATACTTCTAACTTACAAAATGCAAAATCATACTTTAATAGAGCTATAAGTCTTGGGTTTAAAGAACCTGAAGTATATACAGGGCTAGGTATCACAGCTGTTTTATTAAACGATACGCAGAGTTATCGAATAGCATATAATGAACTCTTAAAAATAGACCCGGAACAAGCTCAAGAATTAAGCTTATTCCGAGAAAACATAGCCACTCTTGAAAAAGAATTTGAAGGAACCAGCTCAAAAACAGAAGCAAAAACTAGAGAAACCAAATTAAGAAGCAAAACTCTGGAAATATTCAACAATTCTTTTAATTTAAAAGAAAATGAGAAAAAATAATAAATACCAATATTAATCTTCATATCACTAAATTTAGCAAAAATATCTGCCTGCAAAATTAGTATTATAGAAGATATCATCCTCCAGATACTTCTTCCAGGTTTCTATTTGATAAGATTTCTCTTGAGATATCGAAGATTCACATACTCCTCTTCTTGATAATGATTCAAAATGATATAGTATGCAATGAGGGTTATAAAGATTATAATATCCAGCTTCTAACAGCTTAAAGCAAAAATCTGTATCATTACATTCAACAGCCAGGTTTTCATTAAGCCCACCTACTTCCAGGTATTTAGCTTTAGACACCATAATACAAGCACCTGTAAGACACATAAACTCTCTAATTAAACGATTATAATTTTTATAACCAGCTTTTCTCGAGTGGACTTTAATGTTAACGTGGCATAAATCCCCATTTCTTCTTTTTACCATGCCTACATGCTGAATTCTATTATTAGGATATAATAATTTTGCACCAACCACACCAACATGATCTAGTTGAGCTAATCCAAGAGAGCTTTCTATCCAATCAGGAGATATAACTTCAATATCATTGTTTAGTAAGACAATATATTCTCCCTCAGCAACATTGACAGCCATGTTATTCAGCTTTGAAAAGTTAAAATCCATATCAGCATCAATAACTTTATGCTTAATAATTTCCAAATAATCAAGTGTATCCTGATTTTGACTTCTATTATTGACTAAAATAATCTCATAATTTTTATACGTAGATTTTTGCTCTATACTATCTACACAATTCTTTAGAACATCTATTTTATCCCTAAAAGGGATTATAATAGACACTTTTGGATTATTTTCAGGCTTGAATTTAAGAATATTATAACTTTTAGGAGAATTTTTGAGAATCTCGGCATTTAAATTTCTCTGTATTAATTCAGCTTCAACAATTTTTTGAGTTGATGTATTTTTTAATTTCCTATAATTTCCATAAGATCTATGATACAGAATATCGGAAATCCTATGTATATTAAGTTTATCCCGTGTTATTTCAAGTATAAATTTGTATAACTCAGCTTGAGAAAGTTTATCTATGTTTTTTAACTTAGAAAAAATAGAACTTTGAACTTTTACAGTTAATAATGCATTAATATAATTATGACTCCACAATAAAAATGGAGCATATTGCGGCTTAAAATAAGCATTATACCTAAAACCCAGGAAATTTCTAATATCTTCATCACTATATATCAACTCTGTATCGGGGTATTTAGATATAGCACAAACAATTGAGCTCAAAGCATGATTTGAAATTAAATCTCCCTGCTCTACAAAGCAGATATGCGTACATTTTTTCTGATAAATCTCATCCAATATATTACTAAGATTGTCTAAAGCTATGAATACTGAATAATTCTTATAAATCTGCTTTTTTAGACTTCTTTCAAATTGTGCAAATTTCAACTTGCTAAATTTATCTTGATAAAAATAGATAATAGCAAACTTATGCTCGCTTGCTTCTACTATTTTATGCTGTCTTTTTCTATCTTTAATTAACCAGGATAAGTATGAAAAGCATCTAAAGAATCTAGAGCTGCTAAAATCAACAAGAGCGCCTTTTAAGATATGCTTGATAGACTTACTTGATTCTTTAAAGTCAGATATTTTACCTGCTTTTATATATTTAGTAATAATTTTCCACATTTACACTCGACGCACAAACCTTTATTATCCCAGTCTTGTAAGCTAAAGTTTAGCATACGCTAAAAAAGTTTTAAATTCTAACAGGGTTTAATTTTATTAATTTGTTATAAATATTTTGCAATAAAAAATTCCCCCTGAAAGGAGTCGAACCTTCAACAAGCCAGACCTGAACCGACCGCGTCTACCAATTGCGCCACAGAGGGATATTAAATAGGAGAAAGTGAGATTTGAACTCACGGTACGCTACTAACGTACGGTTGTTTTCAAGACAACTGCTTTAAACCACTCAGCCATTTCTCCTAATATCTTATTTTCAAACTCAATTCTATAGACGCATAAGTTTTTTAAATGATTCATATTTCAACCCTGATATAAGATAATCAAGAACCTTATATGTAAAATAAACCTCAACCAATGGCTATTTAATTAATTCAAAAATAAGCTAATAATAAATTTAAACTAATAATGATTATTCTAAGGTTTTATAACTAAACTCATAAACCTTAAGGGGATTGAATTATGAAAACTATAAAAGATGTCGACGTAAGGGATAAGAAAGTTCTTTTAAGAGAAGATTTTAATGTTCCCTTAAAAGATCACCATGTATCCAACAATTCAAGAATAAAAGCAGCTTTACCAACAATTAACTACTTAAGAGAACAAGGTGCAAAAGTAATTTTGATATCAGAATTAGGCAAGCCAGAAGGACAAACAATTACAGATTTCAGAATGAATCCTGTAGCTGAAGAACTTGAGAAATTATTAAAAACCCATATAGAGAGCATAGACGAAATATTCGGAGTAGATGCCAGAACCGCTATCTCCAATATGCATCCTGGAGATGTAATTTTACTTGAAAATCTTGGTTTTCATAAAGAAGAATACAAAAATGATGACTGGTTTGCTCACGGTTTAGCAAATCTTGCAGATATTTATGTAGATGATGATTTCAGAATAGCAAATGAAGAACATGCCTCCAATATTGCCATAACTAATCATATTCCAAGTTATGCAGGACTATTAATGGAAAAAGAGCTAGATCAAATAGTAAACTTTATCCTAAATATTGACCACCCTTTTGTGTTACTTATGGGAGGCAAAAATCCTGAATCTAAAATGCCTGTAATAGAAAGATTCATAGAAATTGCAGATTATATTTTAGTTGCAGGTGAGGTTGGCCTAACTTTCTTAAAAGCTCAAGGGCATGAAATCGGTAAAGCTAATATATCAGATACAGCTGTAGAAATGGCAAAACAACTAATGTGTGAATCTAAACTGGAAAGAAATCCAATAATATTACCCGATGATTTTCTGGTAGCAGAAGAAATAAGACCTGGTGCCTCTCATAATTTCGTTTCCAGAGAAAATATTCCAAAAGACTGGCACGTTGTAGATATAGGTCCTAGAACTTTTGAAGAATTTAATAAACTGATTTATGAAGCAAGAAGAGTAATCTGGAACGGTCCAGTGGGGGTAATTGAGATTGCAGATTTTGAGAATGGGAATAGATCAATAGCTCAAACTATAGCTAGCACTGATGCCTCAACGATGGTTGGTGGGATAGATACAGTAAACGCAATTTACAAATATGATAAAGCTTCTCACATTAACGTCGTCTCTACCGGAGGAATCTCATTTATCGATGTTTTACAGGCAAAAGATATTCCAGCAATAAGGGTTTTAGAATAAAACTTTGCCTTATCAATATTAATCCCACATCCCCCAATTTTAACGGTAAAGGTCAGAATATGAGGGTAATGTCATTGTTGTACAACAGAAATTTATTTGTCGGATAGGCTCTAAATTTGCTTTTCAGAATATTGTAAAATTTTGTTAAAATTTTTACTCAAGGGTGTTATTTTTTATTGTTAGTGTATTTTATACACCTAGTTCATATGCATAATAAAAATTTGAAATTATCTGGAAAAAGTGATTAAGAAGAGTCAAATTAGGGTGTAGAAGGAAAATATGATGTTAACTGAAGTTACCTACTTAAGGCCACAAGTAAGATTGTTGAATAATAAGAATTCTTTCAAGGAGATTGAGAAAAAGCAGGAAGAATTTTCATCATTTAATAAAAATGATCTCGCAAAACCAAGTGTAGAAAATTTAAAAGCTAACTTTATAACTTTTACTGGTGATAAATCTAATAAAGAAGACTCTAAACCATATGAAAAACCAGCTGAATTGTTAGCACTTAACCTTGCTAGCGGTCATCAAGTTAATCTTGTTTATAAAGAGGGTAGTGAACCTTCACTTGTTATTGACTCTTTTTCTAAAATGTTGACAGATGGAAAGTTTGAGAATATGGGCTTTTCACCAAATAAGACTTCAGTATGGGCACTAAATACAAGTAGATTAATCAACGAAAATAGAGATTTTCGTGGAGAATTAACAATTAAGGCGAATGAAGCTAAGAAAAGAGGAGGAAAATTAATTGTATTTATACAGGATTTTCCAGAATTTTTAGCACAACAAAAAGTTTATCCGCCATTAATAAATAAGCCTGTTCCTCCATTTATATTGTTTGAAGATCCACGCTTAGAAAACGTAAAATTTGTAGGTATTACATCAGAAGAATCTTATGAAGAATATACCGATAAAAAAAATCCTTATCGTAGATCAGAAGATAATTTATGGCTAAAACATTTTAAAAAGGTTGCTCTTTCAGCTCCTAGTCCTGAAGAAACTAAAGAAATGCTCAAAGAACCTAAATGTATAAAAGATTTTCTTTCTGATGATTTAAAGCATATTAAATTTAGTGATGAAGCCATAGATACCGCAGTTGATTTAACTGTAACAGTATCAGGAGAATTTCCTGATAAAGCTATGAAGCTTTTAAGATTAGCTATTGCAAATAAAGCAAATAAAGGCTCTGGTTATATTGATTTCATTGATAAAAAAGATATTGAAGATGTGTATAAGACATATCCTGAATTGCTCGAATTTGCAAAGTCTAAATCGGGTGCATTTCAAGTAATCCATAATTCAAAAGTCAGACTATCAGATGTAGGTGGAATTGGTCCAATAAAAAGAGAGATAAAAGAAGATCTATTGGATTATATGAATGATCCTAAAAAATTACAAAGTGGTGATATGCCTAAAGGTGTTTTACTATATGGTACTCCCGGAACTGGTAAAACTTTACTTGCAAAAGCTGTAGCAGGTGAGGCAGGTGTGCCTTTTGTTGCTACATCAGGTAGTGAATTTATTGAGAAATATGTTGGTGTAGGCGCCCAAAGAGTAAGAGAAGTATTTGATCTTGCTGTAAACGAGGCTAGAAAAAATAGTAAAAAAACAGCTATTGTCTTTATAGATGAGATTGATGCTTTTGCTAAAAAGCGTGGATCTGATAATTCCGGTGGTTCAAGTGAGACAACTCAAACATTAGATCAATTACTAGCAGAAATGGACGGTATATCGAATCATAGTGATGTCAATATAATAGTAATGGCAGCTACTAATCATAAAGATATGCTTGATGATGCACTGACAAGACCGGGCAGATTTGACCTTCAATTCAATATCCCTAATCCATCAAGGAATAAAAAAGCAAGACGAGAAATATTGGAAATACATGCTAAAAATAAACCTTTTAAAAATGAAGAGGAAAAACAAAGAATTCTTAATTTGGCTACTGAGACAACAGAAGGTTTTTCAGGTGCAGAGTTAGCTGACTTAATGAAAAGAGGGAAGAGAATGGTTGATAAACCAGATAGAACAATCCCATATATAACTGAGTCTGATATACAGGAAGCTAAGTTACAACTAAAATTTGGATTAATAAAAGAATATGATGATCCAGAGTGGTCTGCAGACAGGACTAAAAAACATGAATTAGGACACGCTGTATCAAATCTTAATATGAACCAAGCAATGCTTGAGCCTTGGAATAAGCCTGTTTCGGATATTGATTTAATCACATTTGAACCAAGAGGCGGTTTTTTAGGTGCAGTTACTCTTAAGCCTGGGGAAAATACTCAATATACATTTGATTCTGTAATTGCAGACATTGTATCTGCCTATGGTGGTTATATAACTGAGAAAGCCTATTATGGTACTAATAGTGTTGGAGTTAGTCAAGATTTGGATAGTGCTACTGGACTAGCATACAGAGCTATAACAGAGTGGGGGCTTGGGCCAAATACTGGAGTTAAATCAATTGGAAATAATAAGTTGCTTGAAAAAATTTATGAATCTAAAGTAGAAAAAGATATTGATCTGTTTACTACTACAGCAGTTGCAGTAACGGAAAAAATAATTAAATTTAATAAAGGCTTTATAGATTTTCTTTTAGAAGATAGCAAAACTGGTAAGATTAAACAAAATCTTTCCGGTGAGGAATTCAAGCAGACTTATGATAAGTGGATTAAAGAAAATGGGAAAGAAAAGGAATTATCCAATCTCCATAGAGAAATAAGAGAAACTATTGAGAATGCACAACGAGGAAAACTTCCTATAGAAATTTAATTCAACTGAAATTGAATCTATCAATTTATAAAAGAATCCTACTCAAATGAGTAGGATTCTTTTATAAATCTTTAAAAATTATTTTTCAGCAACTGAAATGTTTGTTACACCAGCCGTTCTTGCGGCATCCATAACTGTAACAACCGCACCATGAGTTGCATTACTTGCTGCTTGAATTAACAAGCCTTCTTTCTTTTCTTTTGAAGCTTCTTGAATGGCAAATATTAATTCATTAGCCGTAATAGGCTTTTCATCCATAGTATATGCACCGTTATCAGCAACATCAATTGTAATAAGTTTAGCTTCTTTCGGTTTTTCCTTGACTTCCTGATTATTTGGAACAATTAGATTTAATCCTTGCTGGTCTAATAATGGTGCTATAACCATCATTATTATTAACAATACAAGAAAAATATCTGTTAAAGGTGTAATGTTAATATCATTAAATTCTTTTTTGTTTTTTGAGGTTGACATACCTATAAGACCTATCTAATTATTTACTCAATTGTTTCTGGTTCTTGACCCACAGGGATTTCACTATTTGCAGCATTGCCTTGAAGTTCTTTTTGCTGTTTTTTAGATAGTGGTTCACCTGCTACAGTCAGCTTCTCATATCCAGCAGCTTGTGCTGCTCTCATGACTTTCATTATTTCCTTATTTTTTGTAGATGTATCAGCTTTTACCACAACATTTTTTTCTTTTGCTTTATTTACAAGTTTAGTTAATTCAGCTTCCAGGTTAACAGGATCGATAGCATTGCCGTCTATAAAAAACTGAGCATTTTTTGTGATGGCTACAGTTACCTTATTTTCATCAACACTTAATCCACTATTGATTTGTGGCATTGTAATGTCTTTATCAATAGCCTGAAACATAGGTGCTATAACCATCATAATAATTAACAAAACTAAAAATATGTCTGTTAATGGGGTTATATTAATATCATTGAATTCTTTTTTGTATGATGATGTAGATATTCCCATTTATAATTTATCCTATATTAATATTGTGGATGTGGTTGCATTTTGCGAATAGTAGCCTCTTTTTCTGCTTCTTCTTGTTCTTCACCATCTGCAAAGCTCAGGAATAGAAGTTTTAAGAGTTGGAAATCATCTTCATATCTTCTAACAACTGTCTGGAAGGAGTTATAAAGAATTACCGCAATAATAGCAACACCTAAACCAAATGCTGTTGCGATAAGTGCAGATCCAATACCCATAGCTACTGCTGCACTCTGGTTACCTTGAGCAGCTAAATCCTGGAAGGTGTATAAAATCCTGACAACTGTACCGAATAATCCTAAGAATGGCGCTACACCACCGATAGTTCCCAAAATTGTTATATGTTTTTCTAATTTTCTTGTTGCAAGGTTTGCAGTAATATCAAATGATCTTGAAAAGTCTTTTTTCTGCTCAGCAAGAACACGTACACCCTCTTCTGCAACTTCTCCTATAATTCCACCTAGCTGAGCACTGAGATTTTGTGCTCCATCAAGGTTATTTTTTTGAAGTTCTTTTTGTAATCTGTGAATAAATTGCACAACATCTCTTTTATTTTCTTTATAGAAAGAAAACCTGTTAATTGCTACTGCAACAACTAGAACAGAGGATACTAATATTGGGAAAAGTATTGCCCAGTCTTGTTTAAGTGAATGAATTAATAATTCCATTATGCTACCTCGCTTATTTAACTACTTAATATTATATTCTTATTTTAATGTCTGCCACCACTGATTCCAAAAACGTTATAATCAAAAGTGAATTGTATATCAACGGAATTTTCTCTATATTCGGGAGGTAAAGGTTTAAAAGGCGCTGTTAATTGTACTGCAGATACTGCAGCTTGGTCTGTCTCTCGATTTCCTGATGAGTTAAGAACGCTTAATGATAATAATCTTCCATCTTTGCTAACTTTAAATAGTATTACTACTCTTTTACTTTCATTACCTCTTGGAGGATTCCAATTACGTTTAATTCTTCTTTGCAATTCTCTCATATAGGGACCAAAATCCGGCTCTTTAATGGCATCAATTCCAGGACTGCCATAAGGATTTCCAGGACTTGGATTTCCAGCATTGCCACTTCCCTGAGAACGACCACTATTATAACGTCCTTGACTTGAGCTGCCAGTGCCACCGCTTGACATAACGGGTGCTGGCGACGATGAGGGAGAAGAGCTTCCTATTGGGCCGCTGGTAACAGGTCCGCCACTGGAGGGAGAAATAGCTTTAGGCGCTTTAGCAGCTGGAACGGGTATAGAAAATATATTTGGACGTGCAAGGTTAGGTTTTGGTGCACTTTGCTGTGGAACAGGTCTTGGAGGAACAGGAGTATCCATTTGCTGTTGGCTGGATTTGCTAGATTTTCTAGGTTGAATAGCCTTTTGAGGTGGAGCACTTGGTGCACTTGCACTTTGTGGAGTGCTTTTAGGTGCACTTGGTTCCGGTTCTGAAATAGGCTTATTCGGATCATGTTTTCCGCCAGCCCTTGAATTTCTGTCAGCTCTAAATTTTGTATTAGGATCTAAAGGTTTTTGATCTGGTTTATTAACTAGAACAAATTCTATATCTCGTATTTTAGGCTGTGGACGATCAAATAATGGCAATGTTATACCTAAAATTGCCAGGAGAAGTATGAGTAATTTAAATAATAACCACAATAGGCCTATTATAGCAGGATGTGCAACAGCTGAAATGACCAAAGCTTTTTCAAGAGAAATCTCTTTGGGTTCATTCCTTACTACTGCTGGTATACTACTATAGTTATTATCACCTGTTTCGGATTTTTCTTCTCTCGTCCCCAATGTGTTCATCAATTTTTCCTGTTTAATGCTAAATTACTTACTATTTCTCGGCTACTTGCTAATTAACTATAGTCTAGCATGATCTGGAAAATATGAGCAATTAATCAGTTTGATATTATCTGATTAATAATGATATGAATTTCCTGTATCTTCTAAATCCTGATCAAGTACAATGTCTATTCTTGTATTTCCAGGTATTACAGCTTCTATGCCTCTGGTCGCAAATGTACTTAGTAGGCCAGCACCACTTCCTATAGCTGTACCAGACCATGCACCTGTTCCAGGCTTGCCGGTAATGCCACCCAGCGCAACGCCTGCAATCGCACCACCTGCTGCTCCTATAGCTGTATTTTTTGCAGCTCTTGTTAATGTAGTCACAGATGTGCCGCCATACACAATACCTGTACCATCTTCAGTTGCAATTTTACCAGAAATAGGGTATCTTTTGCCATTTGGTGTAGTTGCTGTATTGAAACGTATATTTAATTTGCCGTTTTTACCCATTCTACCAGCTTTCTCTGCGTCAACTACTCTGCCTTCAACTCTAGTTCCTGCTGGTAATATAACTGAACCACCTGATGAAATATCTGCATTAAGCATAGCTGTAACTGTATCACCTGTGCGAGCATATTCGCTGCTTATTGGGCTTGATATTGCAGCATTAAGCTCAGCACCTCTTGGTAAAACTATTCTGCCTTGTAAAGGTGGTATGTAATTTGATTGGTAATTTTGTTGTTGATATGCAGGCTGATAGGTTGGAGTATTTACCTGGCTATATCCTTGATTGTATCCCTGATTATAATTTGATCCATAGTTATAATTACTTTGATATCCTTGTGCTAATACAGGAGTTAAACAATTAATTACAAATGCACCAGTTAAAATACCTACTGCAACTAATTTTGTTCTATTTCTCATCTGAATCTCCTTTTTACCTAGTTAAGTAAGGTAAACCTATTACTCGCTTTTAATTACTTATGATACCATAATACGATCAAACTGCATATATCAATAATCTTTAATGATATTAATTTTTAATTCTTTATCTAGTACAAGTATCCATTCTGATCCTGTTAGTATTTCAGTATCTTTTCCCATTTTTCTTGGGCCATCAGGTATTAGTTGTACAACGCTACCAATTCCCAATATTGAATGAGGAACTTTTTTATAGCCGACACGATCTGTGAATTCACCGCCAAATACGCCTGTTCCGTCTTTAGTCCAGACGTGTGCCAGTATATTTAACTCTTGGTTATCAGGTAATTTTAGAGAATTAAAGACTATCTCAAAAAAACCGTTTTTTCCTTGTTGAGCTCTTCCGAGCCTTATGATACTACCTATAAGCTTTGAATCTTTAGGTATACATATAACATCTCCTATTTGTATGTCAACGGGTATAATTAATTCTACTTTATCATTCACATTATTATATGCAGTTGAAAGATTATGGGGTAAAATTCCTTTAAACATCGTTCCTGCTGGAAAATTTACATTGTATGTATCATCTAAAGAATTGTCAGCTCTTGCATGTGAATTAATAGATAAAATAAAGAGAAGTATAGGAATAAATATTATGAAAAAAAGGTATTTTTTAAATTTGTCTGATTGTTTCACTTGATAATTCCTTGCTATTCCAAATATTCATAAATAAGTATATAATTTAAAATACTTTTTTAGAAGATTTATTTGCTTGAAATGATTTAAAACATCTTTTAATCATTTTAGTGTATCCAATAATCTTAAACGTTAAATATATATAAAAGGTTCAATTTTTATAAGAAAAATGAAGAAAAATTTTTTAAATGTTATTTTTGTAAAATTCATTATTAGCTTGTTTTTTTTATTCCAATTGCCTGGTCTTGCATATAATAGTGCTTTCCAGGCTGGTATTGATGCTTATAATATGTATAATTATCCTCTTGCAGAACAATATTTCAGAAAAGCACTTATGAATGAGCCTAATAAATCTACTATTAGATATTATCTGGCAATAACACTTGTGAAAAATAAAAAAGTTAAAGAAGCTCAGTCAGAATATATGGCAATAATTGATGCAGAGCCAAATTCAGAGGCTGCTTATAAAGCTGTTCAGGGGTTAAAATTAATTGGTGTTCCATATAATAAAACTTCTAAAAGAGTTGTTCTGAACATAAATGATAGTAATTCAGCATTAGTCGTCAAGGATGTAGTGATTAATAGCAAGTTAGGGGCAAACTTTATTCTTGATACTGGCGCTACGTATACGACAATATCTTATAACTTAGCTAGAAATCTTGGCTTATTAAGAAGTGATTTGCCTAGAGTAAGTGTAATGACAGCTAATGGAAGAATTAATGCTCCTAAGGTTGTTTTAAATAGTGTTGAAATTGATGGTTTAGTAGCTAGAAATGTTGAAGTGATGATTCTTGATATTGGTGCATCTAAAGATATTTCTGGCTTATTAGGCTTAAATTTTATTCAAAAGTTTAAACTTACGATAGATAAGAAAAATGGGCAATTAATACTTGAAACCCCGTAATTATTTTTTGATTATTAATACTGAAATTGGTGAATATTCGTAAACTCTTGAACTAACACTTCCTATGAGCCAATCTGATATATTGGTTTTCCCGTGTGCTCCTACAACTATTAGTTTTGAATTATTTTTTTTTGCTTCACTAATTATGGTTGAAGCAGTATTTCCACTTATATGATATTTTTTACCTATTGTTAATGCTTGTTTTGCAATATTTATAGCTGTTCCTCTAATAATTTCTTTGGATACTAGCTCTGACTCTTCTATTATTCTTGAAATATCAGTGTAAATGTAAGCATCTGTTGGAATAACTTCTTGAATTGGTGTAGTTACATTTAATATATTAATGATGGCTCTTTTTTTATCAAGGAATTTACCTACATTGTTAGATGCATATTCCGAGTATTCTGAGCTATCTGCTGCAAATAGTACTGAATAATTTTCTCCATCTTCAATATTTGATAACTCTGTAGGCTTAATTACAAGAACAGAAGCTTTACTCAGTCTTGAAACTTTATAACTTACACTCCCTAGAAAGAATCTTTGTACTGTATGTTTATTATGTGAACCTAATACTATTAAATCATAGTTCTCTTGTTTAGCTAGATTTAATATATTGTCTCCTGCGTTTCCCTCTTTATACAAGAAACCTTTATAATTATAGCCTTCTTGTTCAAGATAATTTTCGATATAAGCAAAGTCTGCTTTTTCTGCTTCGTGTTCAATGAATTTTTGAGGAGAATTTATGAAATAATATTCTTCTGCAACTGAGGTTTCAAGTACATTCAATAGAGTGATTTCTGAATTATTTTTATCAATAATATTACAGGCTGTATGGACAATTATTTTTGCTAAGTTAGGTTCATCTATTGCAATTAGAACCTTGATTTTATTCATTTTAAACTCCTTATTTTTTAAGAATTATATTAGTCAATTCGGTGATTAACCAGCTACAGCAAGATAATTTTTAGTATTAACAAATGTGGCTAGCACTCTACTTCAAAAATTACATTAATAGCCGATAAAATTGTTAAATTTATTTTTAAAGACCGGATAAATGTATAAATTTAATTTTCAAAATGTGTCATTATTTTATTGTAGCTGTTTATTTATCTTAGTTATTTTACTTACTTTCAACCGTAATTATAGAAAATAGCATTTAATAAATTTGTACAACTGTATAGTAATATTGGTTTGAATATTATCACTTTAAAAAATATCTTATTTATGTCTTAATAACAGAAGTTAGGTAGTATTTATGTAAAGAGGTAAGATCAGGTGAAAGCTAGAAGAGCTGCTAGAGAATTGGCCCTTTTGGCATTTTCTCAATTAAGCAAGGATATTGAAACCTTAAAAGATAAAGAGTTAGAAGAAATAGTCGTTTTATCTGTTAGAACACTTGTGAATAATGCAGAAAATGAGTTAAAAAAAACGTTAAGTGCGCTCTTTGATACAAGAGAGTTTATAGAAAACTATGAAATTGATCATCAGGAAAATATAAAACGTCCAGTTGAAGCTCCTGTGCTTCCTGTTCCAATTCCTTTAACTTCTGATATGGTAGGAAGAATTGATACAGTAATTGATGCGATAGATAAAACTTTCTCAGCGACAGAAATAGTAGAATTATCTTCTTTGGCTAACCAGGAAGAAGTTAAAGAATACATAATAAGACTAGTGAAAATTTATGTTGAAAATAAGAAAGAAGTAGATGACCAGATAAGCAAATGTGCAAAAGGCTGGAATATTGAGAGATTAGTTAGAATAGACAGAGATATTTTAAGGATTGCTATAGTTGAATTATTATATTTCGCTGATATACCGTTAAGTGTATCCATTGATGAGGCTGTTGAACTTGCTAAAAAATATAGCACAGAAGAAAGTTCAAGCTTTATAAATGGTATTTTAAGGCAGGTAGTTGAGGAAAATAAATTATACGGCCAAAAAAGTTAGGTGATATCTATCACTCAACTTAAGTCAACGGCTAAAGACTTTAAGTAATTAGACTCAGTTAAAAGCTATAAGTTTACGTTAGAGTACTATTAAAGTTAATAATTAGGGATATTTTATGGTATTTGATATATTTAAGAAGTTTGTTGGACAAGGAGAAAATAAGGAGAAGCAGGATACTAATGTTTCTGAAGTTACTGAACAGGTAAATGCGGAGCAGGGTATTCAAGCACATTCTGACCCAATTGAAAATAATGAAACAAAGAGAAATTTATTCGGTATCTCTTTTTCAAACCTAAAACAGGCTATTTCAAAAACTAGCGAGTCCCTGGTTGATAATGTTTTATCTTTAACACAGGGTAAACAGGAAATTGATGATGATTTATTAGATGAAATGGAAGAAGCACTTATAAAAGCTGATTTAGGTATTGATACTAGTGTTGATATTATTGAAAAATTAAGAGCGAATAAAAATAAAATCAGACCTGACAGAATTGGAGAGTTTTTGAGAAACGAATTTACGCAGGTTCTTGGTACCACCAATTCTAATAGTCTCAATATTAAGAATAATCAATTAAATATATTCCTTATAACCGGAGTTAATGGAGCAGGAAAGACAACTCTTATTGGTAAATTAGCATATAGATTTAATATGCAGGGTAAGAAAGTTATTGTTGCTGCTGGAGATACTTTTAGAGCTGCTGCTGAAGATCAACTTGAAATATGGACTAATAGAGCAGGAGCAGAAATAGTTAGACGTGATGGTGCTGATCCGGCTTCTGTTGTATTTGATGCAATTAATCAGGCTAAAGAGCAAAATGCTGATATATTGTTGATTGATACAGCAGGAAGATTGCAAAATAAATTTAACTTAATGGAAGAACTAAATAAAATAAAAAGAGTCATAGATAGAGAGGCGCCTGAATGTTTATCCGAGTCTTTATTGGTTTTGGATGCTACTACAGGACAAAATGGATTAAAGCAGGCAGAAGTATTTAATGAAGCTGTTCAATTAACTTCTGTAGCGCTTACAAAATTGGACGGAACTGCAAAAGGTGGTATAGTTATAGCCATTGCTAAAGAATTTAGTCTACCAGTTAAGTTAATTGGAGTTGGAGAGAAACTTGAAGACTTAAAAGACTTTAATCCTAATGATTTTGTTAATGCCTTATTTGAGAAATAAAATAATACCGGAGTATATAATATGTTTGAAGCCTTATCAGATCGCTTGCAAGAAGCTGTAAAAAATGCGTCAGGACAAGGAACGCTTACAGAAGATAATATAACTGAAGCTCTTAGAGAAGTCAGAAGAGCTTTATTAGAGGCTGATGTTAGTTTAAAAATTGTAAAAGCTTTTATCTCAAAAATAAAAGATAGAGCCCATGGTGAGGAAGTTCTAAAAAGTCTTACCCCTGGTCAACAGCTCGTTAAAGTTGTATATGATGAACTTGTAGAGCTTTTGGGTGGTGAACATAAGCCTATTTCTACAGAAGGTAAGCCAAATATTATAATGCTGTTTGGTTTGCAGGGGTCTGGTAAAACAACCAGTGCTGCAAAATTAGCTGTAAGAATTAGAAAAAATGGTCGAAATCCTCTTTTAGTTGCAGCTGACGTATATAGACCGGCAGCTATAAAACAGCTCCAATCTTTGGGAAAACAAATTAATGCACCTGTTTATGCTGTCGAAGACAGTACTGATGTTCGCTCAATTGTCTCATCAGCAATAGACTATGCAAAAGAGAATGGACATAACACCGTAATTGTTGATACAGCAGGCAGATTGCAAATTGATACTGAACTTATGGCTGAACTTGTTATTCTCGACAGATTATTCACTCCGGCTGAAAAGCTGTTAGTAATAGATTCGATGACTGGTCAGGCAGCTGTTGGAGTTGCTGAAACATTTAATGAGCAATTGGGAATTACTGGTATTGTTTTAACCAAGCTTGATGGTGATGCAAGAGGCGGTGCAGCTTTAAGTGTGGTCCATGCTACTGGAAAACCAATTAAGTTCGCAGGCATGGGAGAAAAGCTTGATGCTTTAGAACCATTTTATCCAGATAGAATGGCTCAAAGAATTCTTGGCATGGGAGATGTGCTGAGTTTAATTGAGAAAGCTCAGGAAAGTTTTGACGTTGAGTCAGCTAAAGAACTTGAAAGAAAAATGAGAACAAAAGAGTTTTCTCTTGAAGATTTTATGAAAATTCAAAAGCAAATGAAAATGCTTGGTTCTTTAGATCAAATTTTAGGAATGTTGCCGATTCCAGGCATGTCAAAAACTGATAGAGAACAGATAGCGCATGTTGGAGAAAAACAGCTCAAGAGAATTGAAGCCTGTGTAAATAGTATGACTCTTGGTGAAAGACGTAATCCTGATATTATAAATCCAAACAGGAAAAGAAGAATCGCTAAAGGCAGCGGTATTCCTGTAGATGAGATCAATAGATTCTTAAAAGAATTTGAGAATATGCGCAAAATGATGAAAAAAATGACGGATATGACCAAGACTATGAAGGGTAATCCTAATAAAATGATGCATAAATTACCTCCAGGATTAAGAGGAAAATTCCCGCCATTTTAAAATTAGGGTCTTGATAATGAATTTAATTTATTATAATGAGTTTGCTTATGAGCTTTTAGAAAGACTCCTTGTGGCGTCCTTTAAGGGAAAACTTGTTTATATAGGTATAAATGAGAATAATATTAATGATGTTGCCTGTATGACCAGCTTAAAGGTTAAAAAAGATATTAATTCAAATAAAGAAGCAATATCACAAATTAAAGAATACCTTGCTAGAGAAAGAAAAACTTTCAATATAGAAACTGAATTTTTAATTGGTAGTGAATTTCAAAGAAAAGTATGGAATGAACTTGCAAAAATCCCTTATGGAAAAACTATAAGCTATAAACAACTGGCTAATAATATTGGAAATCCTAATGCTTCGAGGGCTGTTGGTAATGCTAATTCAAAAAATCCTATTCCTGTTATTTTTCCTTGTCACAGAGTAATAAATTCTGATGGTGGCCTTGGAGGATTTTCTGGTGGAGTAAAAATAAAGGAATTTTTATTGAATCTGGAATTTGCTAATTAATGGATTGGTACAATAATTTTGAGAGGCAAAGCAATAGTATAAACATGTGGCTATTTTGATCTTTCTGGATAGTTAGTATTTTATTATTTAAGTGATGCATAATAGGGATTTATTTATGCAGTGTAAAAATTGTGGAGCGAGTAACTCACCTAATTCCAGATTTTGCATAAGATGTGGTAAAGGATTAGTAGAGTTAAGTAGCGACTATGAATATTGTCCAAATTGCAATAGCCCGCTTCTTCATCCTGATAAACCATGCCCTTATTGCTCAAATGCTCAAAATTATGCAGAACAGATTTTTTGTGCTGGCTGCAAAATTAGTTTGAATAAAGGCGTTTTTTCCTCAAATATAAAGAGATTAAATGAATTTGAGCGAGTTTTATTAAAGCTCAATAATTCTAATGTATTTTGTGAAAAGTGTATTCAGGAACAAAAAAATAAGGCTTCAGATAAATTAAAGACTTTAAAAAATAGATTTGAGACTTATATAAATAATATTCCTGTTTTATCAGTAGAAAATCCATTAAATTTAACAATAGTAAAATATTACGGAATAGTTAGCTCCCAATCAATTGTTAAAATTGAAACTATTAGGGAATTTAGCAATGATAAAAATATTTGGAACGGTCTTACCAATGATTTCGAATATAAATTGAGTCTTGGAGAAAGATCATGCCTTCTGTCTTTAAAAAAAGAGACTCTCAGGCATGATGCAAATGCAGTTATTAAATGTGATATTAATTATGCAGAGTTAGGTAATTCAAATCATATGTTTTTAGTGGGCATGATGGGAACAGCGGTAGTTATTGAAGAGTTTGAAATTCTAACAGAGCATGAGCAAAGCGTTTATAACTATATAAACGATAATAAATTTGATTTAGAGAAAATTTATAGAAAATAGTTATGCGAAAAGTAAAATTTAATAAAACAATTTAGATTAGACCAAGTCTACAACACTGACTCCATCACCACCTTCAGTCCTATCTCCGGGACGGAATTTGCTTACATATGGAGATGTCTTTAAATAGTCTCTTACTGCTCCTCTTAAAGCACCGGTGCCGTGTCCGTGAATTATATATACTGGAGTCAAATTAGCTAAACTTGCCTGATCAAGGTAATAATCCACTTCTGTAAGCCCGTCATCAACAGTTTTACCTCGTAAATCCAGCGTATTGCTGACATCAGATCGGCTTAATTTGAATTTACTATTTGAATACTTTGGTTTTGCGGCTTCTATTATTTTTTTATTATCTGATTTCACAATCTTTTGAGTTTTTACTGTTGTTTTTAAAAGGCCGACTTGTACTTGTACATTTTTGTTTTTATCCGGCATGCTGAGGAGGGTTGCCTCTTGATTAAGATCTTTTATAAATACAACATCTCCTATTTGAATTTTATCCCAGTTAACAGGTTCATGCTGCGGTTCTAGTTCTTCTTGTTCTTGAGAAGATACATTTCTAAGATTGGCTTCAATTTCAGAAAGCCTGTTTATTGAGCGTCGTGCTATTTTTTCACTTTTGGTTCTTCTGATTTCTTCCAGAATATCCTTAATTTCAGCCCTAGCTTTTGATATTTCTGTATCGAATTTTTTCTTATATATAGTTAAGGCTTGTTTTTTCTCTGAATTAATTTTATCCAGCTTCTGATTATATTCTTTTTCGAGTTTTTCAAGTTCTTCCTTTGTGGATTCAACTTTTTGAGCATTTCTAGAAAGTTCTTGCTGAGTAGTTTGTAAACCTTCAAGGATTTCGCCGGTAGGATCTTTCTGAGTAATATAAATATTCTGTGCCTCGCTGGCAATTTCTGAACTCAGGCCAAGATTTTTAGCTATTGTAATAGCATTACTTTTACCTGGTAAGCCCATGAGTAATTTGTATGTTGGAGCTAAACTATCAATATCAAATTCTACACTTGCATTGTAAAAGCCTTTTTGCGTATAAGCCAGTGCTTTTAATTCTCCGTAGTGAGTAGTTACAATAGTTCTTGCTTCTTTTTTATGGAGATTTTCAAGAATTGCTTGAGCCAATGCAGAGCCTTCAGACGGGTCAGTTCCTGCTCCTATTTCATCCAATAATACTAGAGAATCATTGTTTATTTGATTTAATATGCTAATGATATTAGTCATATGCCCGGAAAAAGTGGATAAATTTTGAATTAGACTCTGCTCATCACCTATATCAGCAAAGATATTTGCGAAGGGGTAGATATTTGCCTCTAAAGCTGGCACATGAAGTCCTGCTCTAGTCATCAACACACATAAGCCGACGGTCTTCAAGATAACAGTTTTGCCACCGGTATTTGAACCTGTGATAATTAATGTATTCCAATCGTTACCTATTTCTACATTATTTGGGATTACATTTTCGATTGTAGTCATTAAGATAGGGTGTCTTACTCTATTTAAAGAAATAAATTTATCATTATTTATATTAGGCTCTGTTGCTTTTAAAAGTACGCTGTATTTTGCTTTTGCAAAAATAAAATCAAGTTCTGCCAGATTATCTAATGCAAAATCAATTTCATCTGCTTGCAGACCAACTCTATTAGAGAGTTCTGCAAGAATTCTTTTAATTTCGTAATCGATTTTAAGCTCTATTTCTTTTAAATTGTTATTTAATTCAACAATTGATTTTGGCTCAATAAATAGAGTTGCTCCGCTGGATGAGCTGTCATGGACTATTCCTTGCACATTGGATTTGAATTCTATCTTAACAGGTATAACATATCTATCACTTCTTAAAGTATATACAGGTTCTTGTAAGTACTTTGAATATTCAGAAGAGGTAATTAAGCTATTTAATTTACTCTTTAAATTAGCTGTATGATCTTTATAACTTATTCTTAACCTTCTTAACTCTGGGCTTGCATTATCAGCCACTTCACAGGAGTCATCGAAAGTATTCAGAATATCTTCTTCGAGTTTTTTATTCTCAAATAAATTTTGGGATATGTGAAATAAATTTGGTGTTTCTTCCTGATATTTTGAAAAGAATGATTTTAACCTTCTTGATGCTCCAATGGTGCTTGCAATGTCAATTAATTCTTGATTTTTTAATGTTTGACCAATTTTTGTTAATCCAATTAAGTCTACAATATTCCTTATACCTCCAAGAGGAGGATATATGGCTTGATCAAGAAGAAATTTAGCTTCAGTTGTGTTTTTTAGTTCAGATTTGATAGTATCTGTATTGGAATATGTAGGTGCACTTAAACAGCGCGCTTTTCCAATCTCAGAAGTTGCGTGCTGAGCTAGATTTTTTAGTATAGTACTCCATTCCAGTACTTTTAGTGTTCTTTTTTCAGTATCCATAGTGATATTTATATGTTATTCTGTTATTCTTTTTATAACTCTACAATAAATAAGACTTTTATAATATGTTGTTGTTCATAATTAAATTCGAAAATAGATAAAATAAATAGAAAAATTTAAAATGACTAATATCAATGAAATTAAACAAAAAGAACTAATATTGCTAATACTCACTCTTGAGGGAGGATTATTTCTTATTGCTCTTTTGTGGGGTTATTTGGCTAAAATTAACCCTTTTAATAAAATATACTTTGATTATGCAGATATATTTTGGGCAATTATTGGGGCAGTGTTTATATTACTTATCAATTATGTCTCGATAAACGAGCTTTCTAAGCTTATTCCATTTTTTAGAAATTTAAAGGATGCTTATAATGATATAGCATATCTGGCAGCAAATGTAAGTCTGCCCGGTGCTCTTGTTATTGCGCTTATATCCGGATTTGCTGAAGAGTTTTTCTTTAGAGGAATACTTCAGCAGCAATTTGGTATTGTTATTGCAAGTGTAGTTTTTGGTTTATTTCATATTGGTAATGCTAAGACTTTATATTATGGGATCTATGCGGTTATTATTGGATTTTATTTAGGATGGTTATTTATCTTCACAGGAAATTTACTGGTTCCAATAATTGTGCATGTGCTTAATAACTTTATTGCTCTGCCTTATATGCGTTATTACTATCATAAGTATATTGAAGAAAATCAAAACGTTTAAAAAATATAAGGATTAAGTTTTGGTGTTTGTACTAGGTTTATCCAAACATTAGCTTTTTAATGCAATATTTGTCTATTTGTCGCTTGTTATTTAACTAAAAAAACATAAAATATTATCAAAATAATTATTTATAATTAAAAAGGATTGATAATGATTACTGTACGTAAAAGTAGTGAACGTGGATATACTAATCGTGGATGGATGAATTCATATCGGACATTCTCTTTTGAGGAATATCAGAATGAAAATCATATGCACTTTAGAGATCTTCGAGTGATTAATGAAGATATAGTTCAACCTGAACAGGGATTTCCTGCTCATAGGCATAAAAATATGGAAATAATTACTTATGTTATAAATGGTGAACTTATTCATGAAGATAATCTCGGAAATAGTTCTGTGATTCATTCTAACCAGGTTCAGAGAATAACTGCAGGAAAAGGTATTATACACAGTGAATATAATTATTCTCAGACTGATAATTTGCATTTCATACAAATCTGGATTTTCCCGGATCAAGATAACTTAAAACCTGGTTATGAGTGTAAGTTATTTTCGTTTAATGATAAAGACGGACAATTATGCCTGATTGCTTCTAATGATGGACATGATAACTCTCTTCAAATACATCAAGATGTTAATATTTATGCAAGCATACTTAATATAGGTGAAAAATCGACTTTTAAACAAAATCCAGATCGATATACCTGGATACAGGTAATTTATGGGAAATTGCTTATAGACGATATTTCACTCAAAAAAGGAGATGGTGTAGCATTAAGTGATAAAGAATGTATAGAATTATACCCGTTAGAAAAAAGCGAGATATTGCTATTTGATCTTAAATAAGCTTTGTATAGATTAATCTTCTTGTACTACGTGCTGAAGGGTTAAAGATTCTATATTTTTTAATTCTTTGATTCTCTTATAGGCTTTACTAATTGGATCACTATCATATACGTCAAGGACAAAGACTATTTTCATAAAATCATCTTCTCTTGCTGACTTTCCTACTTGTGTTTCGACAATATTACTAAATTCTCTGAAGAACCAGTCCTGTATATCAGATACATACTCAGCTGCGCATACAATTGTTGCTTTGATTCTTACTCCTTTTCTGGTATGTCTTGATATAAATCCTCTTTCTAATTTTCTAATTACTACAAGGATAATCAAAGTTAATATGGTAGCTAAAACAGCAATCTGATATGAACCTGTTCCTGTTGCCATGCCTATACTTGCTGTTATCCATAAAGTAGCTGCAGTAGTAAGGCCGTATACCGAAATTCCGTGATGCAGAACCGCTCCACCGCCAATAAAACCTATGCCTGTTAAAATTTGTGCAGCAATACGGGCAGGATCTTGCACTATTCTGACCCCATCAGGTGTGGTAACATTTGAAAATCCATATATAGATAATATCGTAAATACCGTAGAACCTAAACATACTAGAATATGAGTTCTTAGTCCTGCTGATTTATTAGTTAGCTCTCTTTCCATGCCTATTGCAAATCCAAGTACTGTAGATACCAGAACTCTGATTAGTAAGTCGAAATTAATATTGTCAAAAAGGTTAATACCACTAAATATATCAAGTGACAGCATTTATATTCAATCTCTCTTTCTAGCTATTCTTAATTTTATCTTACTCTGCTTTTTGGGTCTAAAACGTCTCTTACAGCATCACCAACAAGGTTAAATGAAAGAACCGCAATAAATATAAGGAAACCAGGTATTAGAAGCCAAGGACGATTTATAACATTAATATATTCTTGTGCTTCTTTTAACATATTTCCCCAGCTGGCATCAGGTTGCTGAATTCCTAATCCAAGGAAGCTTAGACCTGACTCTGCCAGAATAAAGCCCGGAACACTTAATGTCATTGCTACTATAACATAACTTGCAGTTTGGGGTAAGACATGTTTTACAATTATTCTAAAGGGGCTTGCTCCAATAGCTTGTGCAGCTTCGACAAATTCCTGACTCTTAATTGATAAAACCATGCCCCGAATAACCCTGCTAAATCCAGCCCATCCTATAAAAGCAAGTATTACTGTGATTAAAGTAAACCTTTGTCCACTTGTCATATTAGCAGGCAATATTGCAGCAAGGCTTATTAATAGATAAAAAGTAGGTATGCTCATTATTGCTTCTGCAATACGCATCATTATATTATCGATTTTACCACCGAAATATCCTGCTATTCCACCATATATCAGTCCTATTGGAAACGAGATAAGTAATGCTAAAAATCCGATAGTTAATGAAATCTGCCCTCCATAAAGTAATCTTGAAAAATTATCACGACCATTTATGTCTGCACCAAGTAAAAATAGTCTTCCAGGTTCATCTACAGTTACTAAATGTATATTTGCAGGAATTATGCCTAATAATTTATATTCATATCCTAATGATAAGAATTTTAAATAATGTTTCTTAGATCTATCCAGCTTGAAATCCATGCTAAACGTGTCTGGATTGAATTCTCTCTCATAATTATACGTATATGGCCAGGAAATATGTCCTTCTTGAGTAATCATAAAGACTTTTGATGGCGGAGCGTATGATAAATGTCTGTCACTAAAGTCTTTTTGATATGGTGTAAAGAAACTTGCCAGAGTTATGGCTAAATAAAGGCAAGCAAGGACTATTAATCCCACAAGAGCAAACTTGTCTTTGATAAGTTTTTTAATTATTGTTTTTTGTGTTTTTTGATTTAGAAATTGCATATCATTTAACTCAATGTAATTCTTGGATCTACTAACTTTAACAATATATCGGCAATCAAATTACCAACTACAAGCATGATTGCTCCCATCATAAGAGAAGCCATTACGAGATTTATATCTAACTTAATTACAGCCTCAAGTATTAATCTGCCAAGGCCCGGATATTGAAAAACATATTCGGTTAGTGCAGCACCGCTTAATAATGATGCAAACTCAAATCCCAATAAAGTAACCATGGGGTTAATGGCGTTTCTTACGGCATGTTTATAAATAACTTTATGCTCAGGTAATCCTTTAGCCCTTGCCATTTTTACATAATCTGCCTCAAGGACATCCAACAAGTTACCTCTCATTTGTCTTTGTAATCCTGCAAGGCTGGCAGTAGCTAATACCAGCACTGGTAAAAATAGATGGTGTGTTATGTCCAATATTTTATGTATAGGGTTAAATTTCTCAAATCCTACACTAGTTAACCCTCCTACAGGAAACCAACCGGTTTTTACTGCAAAAATTAACATTAATAAAGCCATAAAAAATGTAGGAACTGCCATTCCCAAAGAGGATATTAGTGTTAGAGCCCTGTCAAAAGGGGTTTTCCAGTGTAATGCTGCAAAAATGCCCAATGGGACAGCTACAAGCCAAGTTATTACTATCACTGAGAAAGTTAGCATTAATGTATTCGGAATTCTTTCTGTTAATTTATCTATAACTTTCTCACCGGATGTTGATATTCCAAGGTCGCCTTTTAAGGCACTTGTTAACCATTTTACATATTGTTTATGTATAGGTAAATCAAGTCCTAGTCTTTCTTTTTCTGCTTGAAGTGTTTGAGGTGATATAGCAGGATTCATTTTTAGCTCTGCTAATGGATCAACAGGACTTAATTTAATAACAATAAAGCTCACTATTGAAACCAAAAACAATAATGGTATGACTTGTAGTATTCTTTTTAATATGTATAAAGGTATAGACATATTTATCCTTTAATGTATATTTCTTCCAAGTTATGAATGATTCCACCAAGTGGAGTTGGTTGTAAATTACCGAATTTATCTCTTACAGCATAAATTCTAAGACCTGAATAGATGTATATTAATGGACGTTCATTGTATACGATTTCTTGATATTTATTATAAACTTCTTTTCGCTTTTCTAAATCAATTGTGCTTGCACCTTCTTCAAAAATTCGATCAAGCTCTCTTTCCCAATCTCTCAAATCAGGCTTTGTAATTAACTGATCACCTTTTCTCTGATTGAATAAATGTAAGGCTCCTGAGCTATCCCAGACATTTCTTCCTCCATGTGGTTCAATTGGGCTGCCGGTTAAAGCTATTATTATTGCATCCCAATCAAGAGAATCGTTTAGCTTTCCTACTAATACATTAAATTCTATAGGTTTAAAATTAACTTTGATACCAATTTCGGCAAGATCCTGTTTGACCATTACTCCTGTAGCTTCTCTTTCAGTATTCCCTGCATTGGTAAACAGATTAATCTCTACAATATTTCCCCATTTATCCATTAACCTGCCATATTTATCCCACTTGAATCCTGATTTTTTAAGATATTCACGAGCTACATTCAGGTCTCTTGCGTGCCCATCTTTAAGTTTAGGATTAAGAAAAACAGACGATAAACTTTCTGCTGTGTATAACGGTGCTCCAACTCCGCTCAAAATATTGGCTATTATGTTTTCTCTATCTATAGCATAATCAACAGCGGTTCTAAAATTTGCATCATTAAACCATAATTGCTTTTTGGGATCTACGTAAAAATGCCCATTTTCGTTTTTTCTTCTATTTAAATTAAAGGTAATAAATGAAGTGCTGGTATCTGGCCCCAGATTATACATTTTGTAATCGGAGCTTTTTTCCAGTTCTTTAAATCTGGCTACATTTCCACCTCTGACAGAAAGGAGGTCTATCTCTCCTGCTTCAAATTTTAAAACTTCGTTATTTAAATCTCCTACTATGTAGATAACGTAATTACTTAAATAGGGGAGTTTTTGGGCTTTTTTATCTATTACAAAGTAATTAGGGTTTCTTTTAAAAACAACTCTTTGAGCTGGAACATATTTAGTAAGTCTAAACATGCCACTTGTTACAAACTTTTCAGATGGAGTAGTAACGCCCCAGAATGAGTCAAAAGCAATTTTACCTTTTTTGACAACAGGTTCGAGAATATGTTTTGGGGCTATATTTAAGCCAAGTTGTCTTAGAAATGGAGCAAATGGTTTTGGGGTTGTAAACTTTACAGTTAACTTGTCTATAGCTTCCACTTTAGGCATTTTACCATCAATAAGAGAATTATCTCTCATGCTGGTATTGCCTAATCCGGCTGCTACAATATCATTCCAAGTAAATACAACGTCTTCGGCTGTAATAGGTTTACCATCTGACCATTTTAATCCTTTTCTTAGTTTTATTGTATATACAGTGCCTGATTGATCAACGGTAACAGATTTTGCCAGATGAGGAATGACCTCTCCAGTATAAGCATCTGTTGATACAAGACCATCAAACATTAATTCACCAATTGTGGCTGAAGTATTATCCTTGGCATTCCATGGATTAAATGTTTTAGGGCCTTCTCCAATAGTAGAGGTATGAAGAGTTCCTCCAGGTATTCCTATTTCACCTCGTGCTTGTTTATATTCAACACCATTTATCTCTATAGTTTTAAATGGTCCTGGATATTTAACTTCAGCAGCACTTAAACTTTTACTTGTTTCCTGTTTTGATTCAATTTCCGGAATATCAGCTTTAATGCAGGATTTAAGCAGGAATACAACAAAAACTGTAAATATAGCTATTGTAATTAATTTATTTTTCTTCATGATTAGCTTTATATCAATTCTCAACTAATTAATGATGCCTTCTAAATTATCTTATACTTATCAAACATTTTTCAAGGAAATTAGGTAGATTTATTTTACCACCTTTAAAAACAAGATAGATAAAGTAGTGATCTACTAAATGAAGATTACTGTATGAGTAAAAAAGCATAAAAACTGAACTTTTTAAAAAGAATCTTGATAAAATGATAAATTATTAATTATAAAATTATGGTAAAGAAATGCCTTTAAGTGGATAACTGGAACATCCCATACTGGTAGTCCAGGCTGCGCTACCAACAACACAACTGAATCCATCATCATTTGTTCCAGTAGAAATTACCTGATACACTCCATCTTTTTTAATTAACCAGGCAAGATGAAAATCTTTTCCCATCATATTAGGAGGATCATCTCCATTTACATCAACATCAAGCTCTGCACATACTCCTGTTAAAGTACCAACTCCATATTCCGCAGTTGAAGTACTGGTGCAAGCAGCACTATAAGGCCAAAATCCAACAACCGCTCCACTCGGAAGCTGGCCAGCAGAAAATGCATCGGAATCCCATACGTTACCACCCTTATAACCTTTATATGTAACATCCCCTACTAAAGTATCAAAATTACCTGTAGCAATAAAATTCATAACTTCAGCATATTCATTTCTCAAGTTGGAGTGAGAGCTTGTATCTATTTCATTACGCATATCAATTTTTTGAGTAGCAGCTGATAATTCACTAAGGGTTTTTTTCCATTTGGTTGCAAGTTCATCATCAGTAACTTTTACAATCAAGCTAGGAATAGTCAGAGCTGCTATTACTCCTACAATTGTCAATGTTATAACAGCTTCTGCTAATGTAAATGCTTTTTGAATTTTCATAATATCTTCTCAGAACATTCTTAATTTATGAGTTATATGCTAATTATAAATTATCTATTATAACTGCGCAATGCTAAGTCTTTTCATTTAATATTTTATGGTAAAGGAGTGCCTTTTAGCGGATAAACAGCGCATCCTAAACTGTTTCTCCAGGTACTACTACCAGCAACACAGCTTGTTCCATCATTATTTGTTCCGCCAGAAATTACCTGATACACTCCATCCTTCTTAATTAACCAGGCCATATTATAATCTTTTCCTACCATATTAGGAGGATCATCTCCATTTACATCAATATCAAGCTCTGCACATACTCCTGTTAATGTTCCACCTCCAAGTACAGCAGTAGAAGTACTAGCACAGGTAGTACTATAACGATAAAAACCTATAACAGCTCCACTCGGTAGTTGACCCGCAGCATAATTAGCTCCTGAACTAGTAGTCCAAAAGCCATTACCTTTATAATGCTTATAAGTAATAACACTTCCTAATAAAACATTAAAATCACCTGTAGCGATAAAATTCATAACTTCAGCATAGTCATCTCTAAAGTTGGCATGAGAGCTTGTATCTATATCATGGTTCAAGTCAATTTTTTGTGTAGCATCTGATAATTCAGCAAGAGTTTTTTTCCATTTGGTTGCAAGTTGATCATCAGTAACTTTTACAATTAAGCTAGGAATAGTTAAAGCTGCTATTACTCCAATAATGGTTAAAGTTACAAAAGTCTCTGCTAAAGTAAATGCCTTTTGAATTTTCATAATATCTTCTCAGAATATTCTTAATTTATGCACTATATATTAATTATAAATTATCTATTCTAACTGTGCAATGCTTGAGTATTTTAAAACAGCTTCTCAATAAATAATATTTTAAAGTATTTCTTTCTATATAACCAATTCTATATTTTCAATAAATCCAAATTAATCTCTTCAACTTCAGTACAGTCTGAATAGAATTTGTGTCCTACTTGAGCAAATTTAGCAGCATTGGCACTTACAAAGTATTTTCTTGAACCGCAATGAGAATTACTAAGTATTCCTAGTTTTTCTAGCTCAATTTCTACAGCTTTAACAAGATAATCAGCCGGATCAATTAACATATCGGGTCTATTAGTTACTTGATTAATCAATTCCGTTAAAAAAGGGTAATGAGTGCAACCAAGTATTATTTTTTCTACGTTATTTTCAAGAAGCTGAGTGACATATTTGCTAACTAATTCTTTAGATTCAGGTAAATCCAAAGATCCTGATTCAACTATTTCAACAAGTCCAGGACACCCTATCTCAAAAACATTTTTATCCGTATTAAGCTTTAATATATTCGTGCTATACGCTTTAGATTTAATAGTAGCAGAAGTTGCAATCACTCCAATATTTTTCTCACTTAAACCAGCAACATGCTTTGCAGTAGGTTCTATTAATCCATATATAGGAAAGTCATATTTATCTTTAACAAAATCCAAAACTACCGCTGAACTCGTATTACAGGCCATTAATACAGCTTTTGCGTCTTTATATTTATACCAGTTCAGAATTTCAGTTACAAATTGTATTAACTGCTCTTTAGTTTTTTCCCCATACGGAACTCTTGCAGTATCGCCAAAATATAAATAATTTTCACCAGGAAGTGCTTCAACAAGCTTTCTTAAAACTGTTAATCCCCCAACTCCTGAATCAAAAACACCAATTGGTTTATCACTAACCATTATTAAATTCCTTTAAATATGCCACAAAATCAATATCCAAATCTAAGATACTGAATTATGCCGTCTGCGACAGCTCTTGCAGTTAGTTCTTGTCTTTCCTCAGTCATTATCTGACACCTTTCATCATCATTGGACATAAAACCAACTTCAACAAGTACCGCTGGTACATTTACATGATGAATGACGTAAAACATTGATTTAATAACGCCTCTATCATGCGATTTCACATAATTTGCTAATCTTGAATGAATGTGTCTTGCAAGTTCCCTACTTTGAGGTGTATACCAATGAGTTTCAAGCCCAGTTACTCTGGAATTCTCACATGCATTCACATGAATACTTACAAAGACGTTTGGATTTACTCTGTTTGTGATTTCTGTTCTTTCTTTAAGAGAAAGAGTATCATCATCATTCCTGGTCATTATTACATCAACACCAGCCATAGACAAGTATTTATATACTTTTTTTGCAATATCTAATGTTATATGTTTTTCATAAATTCCAGCTCTTTTTGCACCCGGTTCGCTACCACCATGGCCTGCATCAATAACAACTCTTCCTTTTGGTGCAACAATCTTATCTATAAACGTTATTTCAAGATTTTTTCCATCAATACTCAATTTTGATTCAATTTTTGCTCCATAATTAATAGGAAAAGACCAGCTGGAACCCATTGGATATTTTTCAATAAAACCAATATCCACACCAAGATATTGGTTTGACTTCTGTAATGCAGATATTAAAGCTTTAGGAGGAGCATTAACATTATATAATTCCAATAAAACCTTTTCAGGCCTGTGTAAATGTCTTATATTGTGAATTATAGGTTGTGTTGCAGTAAGAATAATTGACGTCGTTTTATTATCTATTTTTTGTACTTTTATATCCTGTATCTGACATTCATTTTTACTATTTGGTAAATTAGATATATTTATATTATCTTTTGGCGTAATTACAAGTGATTGTAAGTCTGGTGAAATTATAGTTTTATAATTATTAGGATCAGCTGTCTCAACAACTACTCTTAAAGTTTCAGGATCAAATTGACCAACTCTAATTATATCAGTGCCATTTAATGGATATATCTTTAGAAGTTCAGCAGAATTAACGCTTGAATTTGGTATGTCTATAACCAGCCTATTAGGATGATGCAATACAAATGGCTCTTTAATAGAAATAGAGCCTATTCCAGACAAGACTAGATGATTATTAACATTCTTTATGGTGTTAATTACCATATTCTGATCATTAGAATTTTTCAAATGGACTAAAGGCTTCTCTTGTTTTTCAGGCTCATCAATTACTTTTTCCTTAGTTTCAGTAACAAGCTGGGCTTCACCTTCTTTTTTTTCTGCACTTTTCTCATTGTTTATTTTAATAAAATCCTGAGTATTATCTTCTGTATCCTTGTCTCGATACACTGAAGGTGCAGAATATTTTTGAACCTCAATTCCATTAATCTTGAAAATTAATGTATTATCAGACTTATGAAAGGATAATTTTTTTAAATTTTCTTTAGAATCCGCAGTAAATACTACCCTTACTATACTGGGGTCAGCAGAAAATTGAGCTATTCTTACATTTGTGATACCAGTATTAGCAAGATTAATAGAGCGTCTGGTTCCTATTAATACAGCATTAGGAATATCTAAAACAACTCGCTGAGGATTCTCAAGCTTAACGACCTTATAATTGTCAACCCCACTAGTGTTTTTACCGTTTATTAATAATAATTTGCCTGCATCGTCAGAAACAATGTTAGTAATTATAAAATTATCATTTGCAAATACGGGCAGCCCAGAAATTAGCAAGATAATCAAAGTAATTACCAATGAAAAATACTTTAAAAATACTGTCCTGTTTTGCATATAAAGTCCCTATATAACTGGAATGACCTACTCTAAAAGATACTTTAGCTTTAATACAAAGAAAGATAATAAGTGGTAGACATATAATATAAAAAGTATTGGCAATGACGAGGGATCTTACCTTTTGGATAATATTATGCACTATTTTTATCTTTGAGTCATGTATTTTAGAAATGATTAATAGGGTAATATTTAACTAGCCATTTGACTTAGCCTTGGGAAACTTAGATCCAGACAGAAGCTTCCGGGATAATTTACTCAATGGCAAGGTTTGTATGTAAACATTTCCAGGTCCGACTAATGTAACAAAAAATAAACCTACACCACCAAATATAGCAGTCTTGATATTCCCAACATATTTGATGTCATAGTCAACAGAAGGATCAAAAGCCACTACACAACCAGGATCAAGTTTGATGATTTCTCCTTGCCCTAAAGTCTTTTTTATAATAGTTCCGCAAGATTGAACAAATACAGTCCCCTCTCCTGTTAACTTTTGTAAAATAAAACCTTCTCGTCCAAATAAACCTGCCCCAATTCGCTTTGCAAAAGCAACTTCAATATTTATGCTGCTATCAGAACAAAGATAAGCCTGTTTTTCACAAATCAGTCCTTCTTTAGGAATTTCAACAGGGATAATCTTGCCAGGCACAGGTGAACTGAAAACAACTTCGCCCGTTCCAAGATCAGAGCTGAATCTAGTTAAAAAGAAATTCTCTCCTACAATAGTTCTTTTAAATCCACTTAAAATTCTTTTCGCAAAACCACGTTCTCCCAAAGTAACATCCATTTTTACGTTATCGCTGGTATAAACAAGACTACCAGGGTCTGCAAATACAGATTTTGCTTCAGAAAGCCTGATAATTACAGCCTGTAAATCATTACCTATAACTTCATAATCACTCTTATTCAACATAATTATTTCGCCTTATATTGACTTTTTAAACTTAAAGTCTATCAGACAACTTAGTATATCATTATCAATCATATTTATTTTTGCCCAAAACTCTAATATTTTATTATAATTATTGTATGTAAGGATTGGGGAAATAAATTTATGCAGGAGAATATTTTAAGCAATCGCTGGTACGATAGAGGCCCTAAAATGGTGGAAGTCCTAGAGCTTATAGAATCTCTTTCTCAAATAGAGCAAGAAGAACTAGGCACAACTTTAATCCAGCTTGTTAATATATTAAGAAAAAATAGAAAAGAAGATGAAATTCCTATCAGTATAGGAAAAAATAGAGTTTTAGGTCTGTATAAGTCTTCTAACAAGAGACGCTGGTATGATAGAAATCCTGTGTTAATGAGTGCTATGAACGTACTTAGCACCCTTCCTGTTGATGACTGCAATATAATTCTTGAAGGCATGTTATTAACACTGGACGATCAAGATTAAATTTTTCAATTAAGGACAGCGAAAAAAATACTTATGGATTTTGATGAAAAAATGCGAAGCGGGAGTGAAATTTTCGGGAAGAGCAGCTTCGCTGGTCTGGACCGAAAACAAAACTCATT